>WOYI011166733.1_pt1 | contig 40235 bp, 41 predicted proteins | sample 6423411 | NCBI WGS metagenome assembly WOYI01 (sample SAMN13441803, study PRJNA592873) | oil field metagenome | biome: oil field; feature: oil-well bore; material: oil-contaminated soil; isolation source: oil-contaminated soil from oil-well borehole | place: Germany: Wietze | collected 2016-10-18 ... | reverse complement strand
AAGATTGTTTTAGGGGTTTAAACGGAAAATCTTATACACCCCGCTACACTTGGCGGACCAAAGCTTGTCTGCTTCATCGAACACCACGCCCTCTGCAAACGCAAGCGTGTTAACATTCTTATCGCCTTCCTTTTGCCCCTCACGCGGCGTTATACTTGAATCATCCGTAGGTACTCAAGGGTGAGCGTAAATGTGACTTGGCCGACGACCGACTTGTCCAACTTGGATGCGATGGCGGTCCCCCAAAAGCCCGTCGAACATGTAGGATACGATCCAGCCGTTGATGACCTGAGATGCGTCCCCATAAAAAAGGCTGGCCAGAATCTGGCCAGCCTTGTATGGATGCTGGATTTGGGCGTCGTTAAAAGAAGCGGTCCTTGTGGGCCTTGAGCCAAAGGGCCTTTTTCTTTGCAATCTCGTTGGCAAGCCTCGCCTTCGGTAGGACGTCGCTCGGGGTGCTCAGGATATAATTAATCGTTTTGTCGAAAATCGCCTCGTCGATAATCCCGGCCGCGTAGAACTGAGCGTAGAAGGCGTGCGCCAAAAGGAATTTGTTTTGAGTTTTTTCAAAAACGTAGCCAAACTCTTTTTGTGCCTTCTCCGGTCCCCCGCCGAGCATCGGGCCAGAGAGCGCATAGTAGGCCGCGCGAAACAGGTGTGGTGAGTAATAGAAGAACGTTTCATCGAGTTCAACAATCCTGTCCATGACGCTATTTACGTCTCCTAGCGCCGTGAGCGCGTACGGATCGCTTAAGTTGAGCATGGTTTTTAGGCCCGAGGCCATCGCGTACCAAAAGGCTTGAAATACGTCGCCCTTTGTAAGCTCTTTATTCAAATCAACAAGATGTTTCCCCTCTGTAAGGCCTTCATCAACGGCCACGTTGCGGTAACGAAGCGCCCTTAGCCCGTAATCTTGAGCCAAGCCGTAAAGCTCATCGGCGTACCCAGGGTCTTCAAGCTCAACGATAAGCCCGTAAGAAGTGTAGCCCTGGCAGGCAACCGCAAGCAGCTGATCGTTCTTTGGAGAAAACTCGACAAGGGCCGAAATAAGGAGAAGTTGTCCCGGCAAGCCTTCTTCGGCAAGCGAGGCACTCTCGAGTGTCATCACCTTGTCGACCAAGTCCTTGAGAAGGGGTGCACCCGCGTTTACCCCCTGCCGTTCGACAACACTACATCCGGCCGCTAGCATGAAGAAAACCCCTAGTAGACTCGAGTACTTGTGTTTCATAAGGTTCCTCCCTTGTTCGTAATAGGTCGATCTCTTTCCTTCATATGAAACCTCCGGTGTCTCTGTGATATACGGAGGTATCCTTTGCATCTCCGTCCTGTAAATCTCTAAGGGGAATGAGAACCTCTATTTATGAAGCAATTGTCCACGCTAATACTTGTCTCGATCCTGCTGAAGAAGGCAGGAGCCTTTGAAGTAGATATTCCTTACTCTAAAAGCTAGCTACATTTGACTAAAAAACAGGATCATTATAGTAGAAACGATAATATATAGTAAGTTTCTTCATATAGCAAGCCCATAATTATACAGCATGGAACTTCTTTTTCTTTGGTTGTCGTTGTGCGCTAGAGCTCTATGGATGGGTATATAGTAGCCTAAATAAAATTCAAGTTATTTCGGAGATTAAAAGGTCCCCCTGTTCTCCAAGCCTTGCTCGATGGCCCCTCCCTTGGAGGGCTTCTCCTGTATGGCGAGCCAACATGTTCCTTGGCGATCTTGAGGCCGCGCTTAAAGAAGGAGGTCTGGTCGTGTTCTTTTCTTCCTTTTGCGTTTCAGGGTATCCTGTTAAGATAGAGTTTTTGTTTAGGCGGTATGGACGACAGGATTACTCGGGGTGTCATGGAGTATTTTTGGAAGACGCTTGAGGCCATTCCTTGTTGTACGGGATGCCGTTTCGAAGAAGAATATTCTGAAGCATTCATACCAAGGGGGAGGGGTTTGTGTCGACAAAACTCGTCATCGTAGGGGGGGTCGCAGCAGGGGCCAGTGCTGCGACCAAGGCCAGGAGAGAAGACGAGCTGGCCGAGATTATCCTTGTCGAAAAAGGGCCTTACGTCTCGTACGCCAACTGTGGCCTCCCTTACTATGTCTCTGGCGAGATCGGGGACAGGGGCAAGCTGCTCGTTACGACGCCCCAGGTGTTTGAAAAGCGCTTTAATGTGAAGGTGCTCCTAAGAAACGAAGCAGTGGGGATTAACCTGCACCAGCGTACGCTTGAGGTACGCGACTTGGAGAAGAGCCAGACTATCGAGCTTCCATACGATGCGCTCATCCTGGCTCCTGGAGCTGCTCCTATTGTACCGCCGTTCCCAGGGAAGGATGCTCCCAATTTCTTCCAGCTTCGCAACGTGCCCGACGCGGATGGTCTTTACGAGCTTCTTTCTGTTCGAAAGCCAAAGAGGGCGCTTGTTGTGGGCGGAGGGTTCATCGGACTTGAGTGTGCCGAAGCCTTCGCTCGTCGCGGGCTCGAAGTGACGCTCGTCGAGAAGCTCGAGCATGTGCTCCCCAACCTCGATGAAGATATGGCGGCATACGTAGAGGGGGCACTTGAAGAAATTGGGGTGCGGCTTGTCCTTGGCAGGGGCGTGCAGGCTTTTGAAAAAAACGACCAAGGCTTTATCGTCAAGGCGTTTCTAGAAGGCGGGGATGCGATCGAGTGCGACTTGGTGTTGCTTGCCATCGGCGTTCGGCCCGATGCCAAGCTCGCCAAGGAGGCCGGGATTGCAATCGGCGAAACCGGCGCCATTAAGGTAAACGACAGGATGGAAACATCCGTTCCGGGCGTGTTTGCCGCGGGAGATGCGGTGGAGAGCTTGAATCTCGTTACGGGAAGGCCAGGATGGTTTGCGCTGGCAGGTCCAGCGAACCAGCAGGGCAGGGTGGCCGGGGCAAACGCGGTCGGTAAGGATCTACGCTTCAAAGGGACGCTGGGAACGTTCATCGTACGGGCAGGCAAGGCTGTGGCCGCGAAAACAGGTCTTTCCGAGAAGGAGGCCCTCAAGGAGGGCTACGACGTTTGCAAGGTGTTGATTCACCCAAATCATCATGCGGGATACTATCCGGGCGCCAAGCCCCTCCACATGAAGGTGCTGGCCGAGAAAGGGACGGGGAGGCTCTTGGGTGCACAAATCGTCGGCGAGGAGGGGGTAGATAAGAGAATCGACGTCCTCTCCTCGGCGCTTTTCTTTAAGGCCAACGTCCAGGATCTTGCTGATTTAAACCTTGCCTACGCCCCCCCGTTTGGATCGGCACGAGACCCTGTTAATCAGGCGGGGCTTGTCGGAAGCCACCTTGTAAGCGGGGAAATCGACTCTTACGACCCGGTCCGTGCCGCACGAGGGAGCGACAGCGACAAGGATAGCGTTGTCTTCCTCGATGTACGCGAGCCTAAAGAGTTTGAGGAAGAGCATATTCCCGAGGCCATCAATGTGCCATTATCTGTCCTAAGACAAAGTATGGATAAGCTTAAAGAAGTGCTTGGCGAAAAGCAGGCCGTCTTGTATTGCAATGTAGGATACAGGAGCTACTTAGCCTACAGGGCGCTCAAACATAGAGGCATTCAAGGGCTCAAGGGGCTTTTGGGGGGGTTTGCATCGTTCAAGGTGCTTCAAGAAAAGGCGCAAATGGAGGCAAAAAATGGGAACGAGTCTTGAAATCGTCAAGGTCGAAGGGTGTGAAATTCTGGATTCAAGGGGAAACCCTACCCTAGAGGTTCGCGTTTTGCTGGGGTGCGGAGCCTTCGGTGTTGCCGGGGTTCCATCCGGTGCATCCAAAGGGGTGCATGAAGCCCACGAGCTGCGGGACAATGAAGCCTCACGGTACGGCGGCAAGGGGGTTCAAAAGGCGCTCTCCAACTTGGAGGGGCCGATTCGGAAAACGCTCGTCGGGATGAACGCGCTTGAGCAGGAACGGATCGACAAAGCGCTCATTGAGCTCGACGGGACCGAGCAAAAATCCAACCTGGGCGCCAACGCCATCTTGGGGGCGAGCTTGGCAGTGGCCAAGGCGGCCGCCTCCGCCCTCGGAGTACCGCTGTACAGGTATCTTGGAGGGGTAAGCACGAGCCTAATGCCCGTCCCCATGATGAATATCTTAAACGGCGGTGAGCATGCGAACTGGGAAGGGGCGGATATCCAGGAGTTTATGATTCTGCCCCACTCCGCTCCAAACTTCTCAGAGGCGCTCAGGTGGGGAGCCGAGGTGTTCCATGCGCTCAAGACAACGCTCAAGGAAAAGGGGCTTTCCACGCAAGTGGGCGACGAAGGGGGGTTTGCCCCCAGACTATCCTCGAACAACGAAGCGATCGAGTTAATCCTCGAGGCCGTGGCAAAGGCAGGGCTTTCTGCGGGAAAAGACATTGCGATCGGCTTGGACGTTGCCGCCAGCGGGCTTTTTAAAGATGGGGCCTATCATCTCCGCCTTGAAAAGAGGGGATTCCAGGCATCCGAGCTGGTGGAGCTGTACCAAGGGTGGGTCGAGGACTACCCGGTCGTATCGATCGAGGATGGGCTTGCAGAAGACGACTGGGATGGCTGGCAGGCATTGACCGAAGCCCTCGGAGAGCAAGTGATGCTCGTCGGGGACGACCTGTTCGTGACGAATTTAAACAGGATCATTATGGGCATCGAGTTAAACGCGGCCAATTCCGTCTTGATCAAGCCGAACCAGATAGGAACGCTCACGGAGACAATTGCCGCGATCCGTCTTGCCAGGGATACCGGGATGGTAACGGTCATTTCGCACAGGAGCGGCGAAACGCAGGATTCATTCATCGCGGACTTGGCCGTCGGCCTGGAGACCGGGTTCATCAAGACCGGAGCGCCGAGCAGGGGAGAGAGGGTGGCCAAGTACAACAGGCTCCTTGCGATCGAAAAGGAACTGGGCTCCTCGGCGCAGTTTAAATGCCCCTTTCATACGACCTCGGCCTAAGGGTGTCATCTGCCCCTTCCGGGACGCTTAAGGCCGTCCCCAATCCGGCGCCTCACAGGGATTACGAGGTGCGAATCGAAACCGAAGAGTTTACCTGCGTTTGCCCGATGACAGGCCAGCCCGATTTTGCCACGATCGTGATCGTCTACGTGCCGGATGCCTGGATTGTCGAGCTCAAATCGCTCAAGCTATACCTTTGGTCGTACAGGCAGGAGGGAATCTTTCATGAGGCGGTGGCGAACAAGATTCTCGATGACCTCGTAGGAGCGATTCAGCCAAAAAAGATCGAGGTCGCCGCAGACTTCTCCGTTCGCGGAGGGCTTCATACGACCGTTAGGGCGGCTTACAAAAAAGAGGAAGAGGCTAACTCTTCTTGAACAACGGCGCCTGGATCACTAGCTGTGGATCGTTTAGGTGATTTTCAAGAAGGACTTCGATCGTTTGCATGTCCACGGGAAGGTACTTGGCCAGAACCTGCCTTAGCTCAAGCTTGATCGCTTCGAGTTGAGCAGGAGAGAGCTTAAGGCGGTCGGTGAGGAGAATTAGCTTGAGACGATTTTTTGCGCGGTCCTTGCTTTTCATGACAAAAGCTCCTTGATCCGGTTCCAGATTCCCTTGCCTTCCGTGGTATCTTCCGTCTGTTCCCCTTCAATGCGGCCTGCGATAAGGGCAAATGCTTTTTTTGCCCTTCCTTTGCCGTTCAGGGAAACAGGGACACCTACGTTGGAGGCGCCGAGCACCTCTCGATCTTCCGGGACGATCCCCAAGAGCTCGACACCCAAAATTTCTTTGACGTCCTCGCTTTCGAGCATGCGGCCCGTCCTGGCCTGAGACCTGTCGTAACGGTTCAGTACGAGCTTGCACGGAACCCCCATCGAGCTAAGTAGTCCTATGACCCTGTCGGCATCGCGAATAGCGCTCACTTCGGGGTTGGTCACAACGATCGCCTCGCTGGCGGCAGAAGCAGCGTTCCGGAAGCCCGCTTCGATTCCCGCTGGGCTGTCTAGGAGGACGTAATCGAACCCGTCTTCGGACAGCTTTCGGACAACCTCTTTGATATCTTCCTGTCTTAAATCCTCTTTGAGATGGTGCTGCGAGGCAGCCAGCATATAGAGCCCCTGGAGCCGCTTGTCTCTGACGAGCGCTTGATCTAGATGACAGGTGCCCTTCACTACGTCCAAAAGGTGGTAGACGACCCGATTTTCTAGCCCCATCACAACATCAAGGTTCCGTAGGCCGATATCCGTGTCTATAAGTGCCACCTTTCGCTCCCTTAAGGCAAGCGCTGCCCCGATGTTGGCCGTTACGGTAGTCTTGCCTACCCCACCTTTTCCCGAAGTAACTACGATCGCTCTAGCCATGCTGCCATATCCCCCGAATGTTCGACGACTTCGATGAGTCCATCTCGAATGAGCGCAATTTCTGGGCTTTTTGTTTTCCTGGGTTTCGATGGGCGGGGTCCATCCTCGGACCTGGCGAGCAGTGGGCCGATCCTTATAAGGAGAGGGGAGAACGCAAGGGCGTAAACAAGCGCCTTGGAATCGGCCCCTTGCCCTTTCCCCGCCCAAACGTTTCCCCTTAGGCTTCCCAAAACGAAAACGTCTTGGGCCGAAATAATCTCGCCGCCCGGGTTAACGTCGCCCAAAAAAACGATGGACCTATCTTCTTCGAGGACGTCGCCCGAACGCAACAGGCCATGGACAACCTTAGCCGTGTTGTCCCGTTCTGTACGCTCGTAAAAGCCAAGCCTTTTGGCCGCTTCGAGCGTGAGCGTGGATGTCGAACGGATGGCCTTAGGGTAGAGACGTCGGGCAGCGAGCAGGCCAAACAACCTTTCGAGCTCGCTTGCGGCCAAAGGCCGAGCGCCAGCATCTATGATTACTGCACAACCCGCAGGGAGCGATAACCCCTTGTCGGAAAAATGTGCAAACAACCCATCCAAAGGTTCGGCATCGCCCAACTCAAGCGTGACCGATCCTTTCTTCGAGGTTACGCGTAGACCCGTCAGCGCATCCTCCAAGGGCTATCCAAACATGTTTCATGAAGATATATTAAAATAGGCCCACCGGTAGTTTATAGCAAATAAAGGGCTTGATCAAGAAACAACAAACGGGGGTGCTTAGAGAGTGTTCAAGGATGCACTGATTTTAGGCGTCCTCGAGGGGCTTACAGAATTCCTGCCCATCTCTTCGACCGCGCACTTGATCCTTGCTGGAGAGTGGCTGGGGTTTCGTGGAGGCTTCGCAAAGCTCTTTGAAGTGTTCATCCAGCTTGGAGCGATTCTCTCGGTGGTTTGGCTGTTTCGGGGCCGCATCCTCAAGGCGGCCGGCTCGATCCGAAAGGATCCAAAAAGCCAACTCCTGGCCGTGAACCTTTTGCTAGGCTTTGTACCGAGCGGCGTAGTGGGTCTTGTAGCCCACCGCTGGATTAAGGCGTACCTGTTCTCCCCTTTATGGGTTTGCTCGGCGCTCGTCTTGGGCGGGGTGGCCATTTTGGCGTTCGAGGCAAGCCCCCTTGCAAGAAGGGGGGGCATTTCGGACCTCGAGGCCCTTAAGCCTTCTCAAGCCTTGGGCATCGGGTTTTGTCAGACGCTTGCGTTGATCCCCGGCGTGTCCCGCGCGGCGGCAACGATCCTCGGCGGAATGGCTGTTGGGTTATCGAGAGGGGCGGCGCTCGAGTTTTCGTTCCTTTTGGCCATTCCTACAATGGCGGCCGCCTGCTTGTTCGACCTCCTCATGAACGCTTCTGGGGTTGGTGTAAAGGAAGCCGCAAGCCTAGGTCTAGGGTTTCTGGCGGCGTTCGCCTCGGCGCTCGTTGCTGCAAGCGCGTTGGTAAGTTACGTCAAGAGCCATTCCTTCCGCCCATTCGGTTACTACAGGATTTTCTTGGGAGGAGCAATCCTCTTGATGGGCTTGCGGGGCTAACGGGTTAACAAGAAAATGGTCGTTAACCGGCAGCCTCTGGCAGCGAAACCATGACAACGCCCATCTCTTGCTCTTCGAACAACGGACGGAGCTTAGAAACGTACCTCTGGAACCTAGTTTTATCGGTCGTGTTCAATGTAGCAAACCTAGGGAAGCTGATCCGCTCTGGGTTTAGGTAGCTGCCGCTCTTCTTGATGCCGAAATGGACGTGTGGACCCGTCGTGATCCCGGATGTGCCCACATAGCCTATCGTCTCGCCGGCCGAGACGTGGACCCCTACCTTGGTGCTTGCGGCATACCTACTCAGATGGCCATACTGGGATACGAACCCGAACTCAGGGTGGTAGATTTCGACAAGCCTCCCAAATCCCCCTTTGTAGCCTACATAGGCAACCTTCCCGGGTCCGATGGCCACAACCTTCGTCCCGTAAGGGGCGGCGTAATCCACTCCATAGTGAGGCCGGACGTAGCCGAGCACGGGATGTAGCCGCCGCATTGAAAACCGTGAGGTGATACGGCCGTTAAGAACGGGCCGTGCGAGAAACCCCGTAGCAAACGACTTGCCGTCTTTCGTAAAATAAGCCCCTTCTCCGTCTTGGGGGACGAATGCGTATATTTCAATGGTTTTTGTGTTCAGGCGCAACCTGGCTCCTAGTAGTCGCTCGTTATCGATGCCGGAGCGTTCTATTAACAGGCTGAAGCTGTCGCCGGCACGGATATCCTTGCGAAAGTCGACCATGCCCTGGAGGACGTGCGTGACCTCGAACACGACTTCCGGGCTTACGCCTAAAGCGAGCGCGGAATCGTAGAAGCTCGATTGGAGCGTGCCGGAAATCGTTTGGATGAACGCGTAGTGCTTGCTGGGCTCGTGGTAGAGCTGGTAGGATTTTCCGCTTTTGAAAATTATCAGCCTTGAGCGGTCTTTTAGATAGCATTCAAGCCGCTTGAGCTCTCCTGTCATAGAAGCGTAGATCGTGGTGGACTTGTTCCGAGCACCCCGTTGGTTGAGAACTTCTATGGCCTCGTTTGCCAATGAAGGAGGAACCTTGTAGGTCTTTAGCGCAACGGTAAGGGTCTCTGATTTAAACTGCTGCTGCTTGGGTTTGTCCGAAAACGCCGTAAGCCGGGCGACCTCCTCGAAGGATTTTTGCGATGGTATCAAGGATTTTCCTTTCTTTTGTGCGCTTTGAAATCCCTCGACTGGGGATGCGGGCTTGAACGCCGGAAGGGTGACTTGCAAGAGGCTAAAGCCAAGTGTCACCATGATAGGAAGAGATACATTTGTGAATAGTTTGCGTAGCCTTGAAGAAGGAGCGGGCTTTGGCATAAAACTTCCTCCAAGGAGCGCTGATGGATGAGAACCTTGCGTTCCTTCGGTTTTCTCTTCATCTTAAGAGCGAGAACAGGGGAGGCACCCTTGTCCCATTCCCAATACCAAAAAGCCTTTCAATAAAATCATACTTTCCATCGCTTTGGCAACCCCTCCTGGCATGAGTAGGGATGAGCATAAAGAGGCTCCTTTTTATCTATCAAAGCTCAACCCAGCAAGCGCCATATACTGCATTGTACGGAATGTTTCGGTCGAAAAAGGCGGGATAAAGAGATTAAGAAAGAGTTATCGCAAAGGACGTTACGATGAATAGTCCATCCAACCTTACCCTTGGAGTCGATTTCGGCCTACGGTACCTAGGGTTTGCGCTGGCCTACTCGGCCGACCTTATCGTTCCAATAAAAGGGGTGGATACAAAAAGGGAGGGGAACCCTGTCCTCGTGACGCTCGACATCCTAAAGGATTACCCCATCTCGCGTGTCGTGGTTGGATGCCCGGGCATGGCGGCCAACGTGGAGCACGAACTTAAGCCCTTTGTTGAGGCCTTTGCCGAGCTTCTTGCCAAGGAGTGCGGGCTGAGGGTATGCCTCTGGGACGAGGCGCTCACAAGTTTTGAGGCCTCATCTATCCTTAGGGATCTTTCGAGAGGCCGTTCGGCCAAAAAAAAGGAAGCCGGCAAAACCAAGGAGCATGCCCTTGCTGCCGCGTCAATTCTTAAGGCTTACTTCGCTTCTTCAGGGCCGGCTTAGGCCCTGAAGCTCAACCCTACGGTACGTCTTGTCCGAGGCTATGTCCCCCGGAGCATTCGCATGCGCCGCCAGAAGGACCCCGAGGCCGTCCTTTTGGCAGAGCTCTCGAAGAAAGACGAACACGTCTTCTACCAGCGCGGCGTCCATTCCCTGGGTTGGCTCGTCCAAAAGTAGCAGTCTAGGCCCAGCGAGGAGTACTCGTACCAGGTTGACCCGCTGCTGCTCTCCGTAGGAAAGCTCCGAGGCCCTTTTTTCGAGATAAGCCCAAGGAAGCCTAAGGGCTGAAAACGCTCGTCTTAAGCCCGAAGCATGGCCACGGCTGACCATCTCTAGATTTTCCTTGACGGTGAGGTCAAAGAAGGCGGGAGGGGTGAGCATAAGCTTGACCTGGCTTCGCAGCATCTTGATCGGTAACTCTACGATGTCACGACCGTCAAAGAAAATGCACCCCTTGGGAGGGACAAGAAGCCGGACAGCGAGTTTTAGAAGCGTAGACTTTCCTGTTCCAGAGGCGCCCCATAGGTGAACGAGGTCTCTGGAATTTACTTCCAGCGAAACGTCCCGCAATGCGGCTTTGTTTTCGCCCGGGTAGGTATAACTCAGCCCTTGGATGTGCAACGGGAAGGCCTGCATGTTCGCCGCCCGTCCTTCCTTCTCTTTGCCAAAGCTTCTATACTTTAGGTACTCAGTGTGCCACACTTTTTGACGAAAATATTATAACCGAGCGAGAAGGCTGGGACATGCTTTTTTCTCAACCCACAGAAATGCCGGGCCTTAAGGCCTACGGGCTTCGAGAGCTCCTTTGCCTCATCAAGGAAGGGCTCGAAGAGGTATTCCCGGAGGGCTACTGGGTTCTCGCGGAGATCGGCCGATTGAATCGTAAAAATGGCCATCTCTACCTAGAGCTAGTCGAGCGCGACGATGCAGAGGGGGGGGTTCGAGCAAAATGCCAGGCGATAGCCTACAGGCAGAATGCGGGCTGGCTTGAAGAGCGGTTTTCTGCAGCCACGGGCATGTCGCTTAATGCAGGCATTGCGCTCATGCTCAAGGTGCACGTCAACCTCCATCCGGTTTACGGGTTCACGCTCGTCGTAGAGGCGCTAAACCCGGATTACAGCATCGGCCAGATGGTCAAGAAAAAAAGGGAAGTCCTCGCTGCGCTCGAGAAAGAGGGCATTCTGGGCCAAAACAAGACCCTGCCGTTTCCCGTCGTGCCGCTTAGGATTGCCGTGGTTACCTCGCGCCAGGCGGCTGGGTTTCATGATTTTCTGAGCCAGCTCATGCAAGTCGAACCCGCCTTTCCTATTAAGGTCGTGTTGTACGAGGCGCTCATGCAAGGAAGGCAGACAAAGGCCTCCGTCCTGCTCGCCTTGAAGGCAATCGCCCTCGATCATGCCAAGAATCCCTACGACGTGGCCGCCATCGTCCGAGGAGGAGGGGCGGTAGCGGACCTGCACTGGTTCGACGATATAGACTTGGCCAGGGCCGTGGCGCTCTGCCCGATCCCGGTGGTATTGGGCATTGGACACGAGATCGACAAGGGGGTCTTGGACGTTGTAGCCCATACGGCCGTAAAAACCCCGACAGAGGCTGCAAACCAAATCCTCACAAGGCTTTTTGAGGCAAGCCGTGCGATCAAGGAAGCGGCGGAAGCGCTTTCCGCCGCAACCAAGCGGAGCATGTCCAGAGAGCACGCCCGCCTGGCTCCGCTCCCTTACAAGATCCAGGGCGTGTTGCTCAGAAACACCCGCCTGCATGAAGCCAAGATCGGCCGGCTGGCTCAAACGCTCTCCTCGGCCGCTTCGGCCGAGCTTTGCCAAAGGCAGGTCCGTAGGCTTTGGGATGTCTGCCATGCTTTTTCGAACGCCTCAAAAAAGGCGATTACTGCTTCTTCGACCCGATTGGACCTTATGCATCAGCACTTTCTCTTGACGCTTCCCTACCGAAGGGAGGGGCTTGAAAGAGAATTTCGTATGCTCCAAAACAGGGTCATTCAAACATCGAAAGCCGAGTTAGGCCAGCTTCATGCCTTGCTTGCAAGCCTGGAGGGGCGCGTTGCCCTCCATGATTTTGGGCGATGGCTAAAGCGGGGGTTTACCCTCACGCTCGACCCGACAACGAAGCTGCCCATCGTCAACAGTAAGGAGGCTATTCAGAAGGGAATGCTCCTGACGCGGTTTGCCGATGGCGAGGTGCTTAGCAAGGTCGTAGAAGACGACCATGGCGCTTAGAGCCTTCTTATTTCTCTGTATACCTCTTCTGCTTGGCCTTGCAGGCTGTGGGGGAAGCCTTGACCTTTCGAGGAACAGCGCGATCGTTGGGCTTGAGGAGTTTCCAGGCAGCCTTGAGCCCCCCTATGGGTTGGATGCAAACTCCCAAAGGATTCAACATCTTTGTTTCGCATCCTTGCTTTCCCTCAATCCCGACGGGTCGTTTTCGAACGAGCTTGCAGAAAGCGTTGTCATGCAAGACAAGACCACGTTTGTATTCACGCTCAAAGATAATCTTGTCTTCTCGGACGGGTCTGCGCTTACGGCTTCGGACATTGTTTCGGCCTACCAAGAAATCCTAAGCCCTAGCTCCACTTCCTTCCTGAAGGGGGCGTACGCAATCATGCAGAGCGTCGAGGCGACGGATCGTAGGCGCGTTGTATTTAAGCTCAAGGAGCCGTTCGCCCCGTTTTTTATGCTCGCTACGCTTGGGATTTCCAAAAAGCTCCCCGAAGGGGGTCCAAGACTGGCCTCCGGCCCTTATGAGATTAAGGAGGTCGTCGAAAACCAGCGGATCGTTCTGAAGGAAAACCCAAGATGGTTCGGCAAGCATCCGTCACTCGAGAGGGTGGTGTTCAAGCTCGTTCCCGATGAATCCGAACGGGTGCTCGAGCTTAAGAAGGGTTCCATAGATATCATCCAAAACGGTTTTACCCCAGACCTTCTTCCCTTCTTTCAAGAAGACACGGGGCTGGCCGTGTCTCAAACTCCGGGCTCGTCGTTCACCTACATCGCCTTAAACCTCCATAACCCTTATCTTTCGGATATCCGCGTTCGTCAGGCGCTAAACCTTGCGATCGACCGGGAAAAACTGGCCAAATCGCTCTACAAGGGGATGGTTGTGCCGAGCGATTCTCTCCTGCCAAACGGGCATTGGGCCCGGCACCCTAAAATTGGCGCTCCCCCGTTTGACGCAAAAAAGGCCAAAGCGTTGATCAAGGAGGCGCAAGGGGTCTTTCCTAAAAGGGGGGTGCCCATCCCCATCAACCTCACGCTCAAGGTTTCGAGCAACCAGGTGGCGCTTCGGCTTGCGGAAGCCCTCCGGAGCTCCTTTCTTGATGTAGGCGTCAACGTGGGGATTCAGACGCGCGAAGAGGGGGCATTTTTTGAGGAGGTGCGGTCCGGCTTGTTTGACATGTATATCCTTACGTGGGCCGGAGTGACCGAACCAGACATTTATCGGACGCTGTTTTTTTCTTCCAGCGTGCCTCCTGCGGGAGACAACCGAGGGTTCTACGCAAACCCCTTGCTCGACGGCCTACTTTTGAAGGCGCGCTCGAGTTACGAGCGTGAAGTTCGCCGGGAGTTGTACTGGCGGGTACAAGAAATCCTGTCTCAAGACCTTCCCTATCTCCATCTTTGGCATACTCGGAATACCCTAGTCCATCGCCGTTCAATCGAAGGGGTAAAGCCGGATGCGCTAGGGAGTTTCCGGTTCCTTCTGGAGGCCAAAAGGTCCGGATGATCCGCTTGAGCTACCCGCGCTCACGCCTGCCATCTCTTCCCCAAGCTGCCTTTCGTCCTCAAGGTGCAGACCCTCTTCGGGGTGGCTTCTGCCGCCTTGGCCGAGGGGGCGCTGAGTTTATTGGGCGTAGGCGTTCCTCACACAGCCCCATGCTTAGGGGAATGCTGACCGACCTAGCATTTTCTTACAGTAGCCACAAGGTTGACCATTGTTCTTGGTGCTGCTATAATGATATTTGTTTTAAGTTTGCACCTTCTTGCTGCAAAAAACGCCTAAAAAAGCTGAAGAATAGGAATATAACTATGGTCCGGAAATGTTTTCTCTTTGGGATTCTTGCTCTTTTCGTCCCACTTGGGTCTTTTGCCAGCCCCTTGGATCAAAAAACCCTGATCAATGAGGTGAAGGCACAATACGCGCGCGTCGCCTCCTACAGGGGCGAGCTGGAGATCGTCAAGAACGCCGTGCATGAGAAGGCCAGTTTAGAGTTTACCCCGGGAAGAACGGTCCTTCGGTACACCTTAGGGCCCAAAGCGGGAGAGGAGCTGGTTGTAAAAAGAGGAGTGCTTTTCAAGGAGGTTTTCGGGATAAAGATGCCAATACCGATTACATCCAAGGTGTTCAGGGAGGCAAACGGGGATGTGGGACCCGGCTATGTCATCGCTCGCCTTAACGAAGAGATGGAACGCGTGGAGAGTGGAGTCCCCATCAAGACCGAGGTCGAAGACAGCGGGGATACCATCGTCATCCGTAGCTATTACACGGGCAAGGATGCATACCGCTACCGTCATGCCGAGGTTACTATCGATAAGAAGCTTTTGTTGCCCATCCGGGCCGCCTACGATACGGTAGGCGATAGGCGCTTCAACGAGGTGTACAGGTTTTCTTTTTCTGACCTTCGTTATCTTCGGTAGGCCTGTATCCTTAAGAGCGCGCCTCTATGGCAAGGGTTGTAACGTTCGAGGGGGTCGAAGGGGCGGGGAAAACGACGTTTGCCCATTGGGCCGCTTATGAGCTCTTTTCCCAAGGCTATGAGGTGTTCCTTAGTCAAGAGCCCTTTGGAGCAGTAGGCGAGTTTATTCGAACCCACCTGTTGGCCGGATCGCCTCATCAAATCCCCCCTCTTTCTCAGCTGTTCCTCTTTGAGGCTTCAAGAGTAGAGCATGCACGCTTCCTTCGAAGCCTAAGGGCTGCCGAGGCGGATTTTGTCGTCTTGGATCGCTTCGTGGATTCGACTTTGGCCTACCAAGGATATGCCTTAGGGCTCGAGATCAGCCTGATCGAGAGCCTCAACCGCATGAGCTCGGCGGAATTTTGGCCTTGCAAAACGTTCCTTCTGGACTTGGACCCCAAAAGCGCAGCCGAAAGGGTCCGCCTTCGCAGTGGGGGCAATGCCTGGGATACGGGGCAGGGTGCCTTCTTCAAGGCGGTTCGTGAGGGTTTTCTTCGTATCGCTGAGACCAACCCCGACCGCGTTACCGTCATCAACGCGCTCGAAAGCCAGGAAATCATCCGAGAACTGGTTCGGAGGGAGCTGCAATCGTATGGACGGCCTTGATTTCTGGGGCATTTTGCATAAGCTTCTTTCTGGCAGGTTCTCATTTTCCGTTTGCCTCTCCCTTCCTCTTTGGGCGGACAAAGCGCCCATCATCCGTAAGATCGGCCGTTCCTGCCTTTGTCCTTCGTTCGGAGAAGAGAGCACGGCGTGTGAGGCATGCCTACGGATAGAGGAGGGGAGTCATCCGGATATGGCCGTGTTCGCTCCCGAGGGACAGGCCTACACGGTATCGCAGGTTCGGCAAATGCAACGCTTCGTGGGAAGTTCCGGCATTGAAGGGCCAAGGAAGATCCTTTTCGTGGAGAGGGCGGAAATGCTCGGTCGGCTGGCGGGAGACGCGCTCCTAAAGACGCTCGAAGAACCAGCCGATGGCGTACGCATCTTCCTTTTGTCGCCCTCCTCGTATGCCCTTTCCCCTACCCTTCAGAGTCGGTGTTTTCGATTAAACCTCCCAGCGCAGGCACTTGTAGAGCAAAGGGGGAAGCCTTTTGAGCTTCCGCCCCTCGATTCCGGGGCTTCTATGACTGCTTTCCTTAAGCATACGATCGAAAGGCAAGAAACGAGGGATTTAGCCGTTTCCTGCCTGTGTGCTAACATACTCAAAGGCGTTGTCAGGGTTGGCCAAAGGGATCCGGGCCGTTCCTATCAATGGGCTAGTAGGGTGGGAGCTTTGGCTGGAAGGCTCCTCAATAGAGACTTGCCGTCACTTCAGACTGAGGTTGGGGTTTTGGAGCTGTTTGCGCTTCAAAGGGAAATACAGGCGTGGGAATCAAAAAGCAGCTATCTGCAGAGTTAAGGGAAGACCTTGTTTCCTTTTACAGGCAGGGCAACCCCCTCTATGAGGGCTATTGTAGGATGGGTCCCCCTCCTTTTCTCTACAGGGTATTTTCAAAAATTCCTGACTTTCGCATAGGAGACCCTGTCCTCATCGAGATTGACCGGGGAGCATTTTTGGCATTCCTGGCCGCTACGCTGGCGCCCTTTAAGGGGGAAGGGGTTGATCTCGAGAAGGCTTTGGGCGATAAAGATGCGGGTGTTATCCTTTGCATTGCATCTGATGAAGATCGTGTACGCCATAAGCTTGCATCGGAGCAGGCTCAACAAGCCTTCGGGGTGGCGAGGGAGCGTGTTCGCAAGCATGGGCTTCCAATGAAAATCGTGAAGGCCGAATGCGCCTTGGGCCGAGAGAAGGTGATTTTTCATTACACCTCTAGCTCGCGCGTTGACTTTAGGGAGTTGGTCCGGGATTTGGCCGACACCCTGAAAGCGAGGATCGAAATGCGTCAGGTGGGCGTTCGGGATGCATGCAAAATGCTTGGGGGTATCGGTATTTGCGGAAGGGAGGCATGCTGTTGCAGCTTTTTAGCGTCCTTTCGGCCTGTGAGCATTGCAAAACTTGAAGGTTCGTTCCTGCAAGATCGCTCCTCGACCGGCCCGTGCGGGAGGTTGCTGTGTTGCCTTTCTTACGAAGACGCCGAAGGAGAGTGCGTTTGCAAAGTAAGTTCTACCTGACCACTGCAATCGACTATGCCAACGCAAGGCCCCACCTTGGGACGGCTTACGAAAAGATCGGTGCAGACGTGCTCTCGAGGTTCCACAGGCTCGTGGGCGACGACGTCTACTTCCAGATGGGCAACGACGAGCACTCGGCAAACGTGGAAAAACGCGCAAGAGAGCTCGGGCTAGATCCCAAAGAATATTGCGACAAGATGGCCGAGGCATTCTTGGGCGTATGGCGAGGGCTCCAGGTCGAGCCGGACCGCTTTATTCGAACGACAGATTCTGACCACGTCCAGACCGTCCAGGCCCTACTCGAACGAATGCGAGCCAACGGTGATATCGTTTCAGGCACCTACCAGGGGTTCTACTGCATTTCTTGCGAAGCCTACATCAAGGAAGGTGACCTCGTAGATGGGCTATGCCCTCATCACAAGCAGCCGCCCCAAAGGCTTCAAGAGGAGAACCTGTTCTTTCGGCTTTCTAGGTACACTAAGAGGCTTTTGGAGCATTTTCGCGAAGACCCGTCGTTCGTCTTGCCTTCAAGCCGGTACAACGAACTTCTTGAAATCTTGGAGCGGGGCCTGGAGGATATCAGTATTTCAAGGAAGGGGAAAGGCTGGGGTATTCCAATACCGTGGGATCCGAGCCAGAGAGTGTACGTTTGGGTGGACGCGCTCATCAACTACGTCTCGGGTGCAGGCTTCATGGCAGACCCGGCCCGGTTTTCTCGCGTTTGGCCTTGCGACCTCCATATCGTCGGGAAAGATATCACACGCTTCCACGGGATTATCTGGCCCGCGATTTTGCTTTCCGCCGGGCTTGCTCTTCCAAAGCGCGTGTTCGGCCATGGATTTGTACGGATGGCGGGCCAGAAGCTTTCCAAAACCCTTGGGGGAACGCTCGATATTCAGGATCTGTTGAAGACATACCCCTCGGATGCCCTTAGGTATTTCTTGATGAGGGAGATTCCTTTCGAGCGCGACGGGGATTTTTCTGAAGAAAGGCTCTTGGAGCGCTACAATGCCGATTTGGCGAACGATTTGGGGAACCTTCTACAGCGTGTCTCTACGCTTCTGGAGCGTCAGGAGGATGGGACAATTCCTGCGGGCATGGAGCCGGAAGGTGCCCTGTTCGGAGATTTCCCGATTCTCAAGAACAGGGTGGAGGAGGGTTACCGTTCGCTCATGTTCCACCAAGCACTTGCTGAGGCGTTCGGCTGGGTTTCTCGGCTAAACGGCTACATGGCCGAGCAGGCGCCTTGGACGGTCTACAGGTCATCCGACACATCCAAGGCGAGACGCACGCTTGCAAACGTCGTGGGCGGGCTCAAGGCGGCCTTTGTGTGGCTCTTACCCGTCATGCCGACAAAGGCGGCCGAGGGGCTTAAACAGATAGGCGTCGATCCCGGGGGCACTCCAGGCTTATGGAGCCTTGCGGGCGAAACGAACTGGCTCTTTTCTTCCTGTAGGCTTGGGCAAACCCGAACGCTCTTTCCTAGAATCCTGGAAGCGTAGGCATGCAAACGGTCCCCGAGCTTTTTGACACGCACTGCCACCTCGGGATGGATCCTTTAAGGCAGAATGTCCCCGAGGTGCTCGCAAAGGCCAGGGCCAAAGGGGTTCGTTATGTCCTAAACGTCGCGATAGGCTCTTCGTTTGAAGAGATTGAACGTCAAGTCCATGAATTCTCCGGGCTTGACGACGTCTATATAGCGCTCGGGGTGCATCCGCATGATGTGGACGTTTTTCCCTTGGGGTGCTTGGGGGACGTGCGGAGGCTTTTAGGCCAACCAAAAGTCGTGGCGATAGGAGAAGTCGGCCTTGATCTTTATTACCGATCCGACAACCTTGCAGCGCAAAAGGCCCTTTTTGCCGGGTTCCTTGGTCTTGCGCAGGAAATGGGCTTGCCCGTCGTAATCCATAGCAGGGATGCCTGCTTAGAGACGATGGACATCCTTCGCGCGTTTCCAAAAGGGACGCTCAGAGGCGTTTTCCATTGTTTTTCCTACTCACTCGAGGTTGCGCAAGAGGCCTTAGGGCGGGGCTTTCTGGTGTCCTTTGCTGGCAACATTACCTTCAAGCGGGCATCGGCACTAAGAGAGGTAGCCAGAGACCTTCCCTTGGAGGGGCTTATGGTCGAGACGGACGCCCCCTTTCTCGCTCCGGAGCCTTTCCGAGGTAAGCCCAACGAGCCTGCCTACGTGCTTGAGACGGCCCGCGTCCTTTCGGAGGTCAAACAAATATCACTGGAGGCCATAGCACGGGCGACTACGGCAAACGCCATGAAGCTCTTCAAGATTGAAGCGGTTCAAGCAGAAGCGGGAAGATAAAAATGAAGAAAGCTTACGTTCTTTGCCCGGATGCGACACTCCAAGGACAGGTCCGCTCTGTGCTGAGCGAGTATGAGCTAGAAGGGCAAGTATTCGATACGGTGGAGGCCGCGTACAACGCCCTGGTGGCCAGTCCTCCGGGCCTTTTTGTCGTTTCCAACAGGCTCTCGGCTACGGTGAGCGGTCTCGACCTTATCCACGCGTTAAAAGAGAAGGGCCGGCTCAAGTCGGTCCCTGTCGTTCTTATGGGGGATGTCGGCGATGTCGACCCGCTGCTGTTGAAAGACTTAGGGATTGAAGAGGCTCTTCTAGACCCTTTTAACCCTCAAGACTTTCGGCTCGTTTTGCGGCGTTACTTTCAGCCCAGGCATTCTCAGGCAAAGGAGACGCATGTCCCGAAGGGCGAGCCTTTGCTGGAGGAGCTTTCCCAGCCTATATCCGCCGCCACTAGCTCAACGAGGTCCGATGTGGGGGGAGAAGGAGAGGTCGAGCAGCTCAATGATGCTCAGCTGGAGGATATCTCTCCCGAAGAGCGCCAGGCCTGGGGTATGGTTGAGCTCGAACGATCCGAGCCCAGGCCTGGCGAATGGCCCGGCAAAAAAATCGAACCCGGCAAAAGAATCGATGAAGTTCCCTCCTGGAAGCCCGAACCCCCGCAGGTTCGTCATCGGGCAGCGTTCGAAGACCTTCCATTGACCTCGCTGCTTGAAATTGCGGACGAAGCCCTTGGCCAGGTGCTCGAAGAGTTTGCAAACAGGCTGTATGAAGAAATGTACGAAGTGTTCTTGAGCTTTACCAAGGAGATGAAGGGTAAGATCGACAGGATTGCCAAGGATGAAGTCCGTTCATGGGTTCGGTACCGTATGAACGAGGCGATGAAAAAGCGAATCAAGTACGAATGATTGAACTGTCCACACGCTACGACCCGCTGGCGATAGAGCCTCTACTGCAGGAGCTTTGGTGCGAAAGAAAGCGGTTTTCCCCGTCGTTGGACGAGGGGGCGGCCCGATTTTCGATGGTCATCCCGCCGCCAAACGTCACCGGCCTTTTGCACATTGGACATGCCCTGAACGCCACGCTCCAGGATATTCTTGCCCGCTACAAAAGGCTTCGGGGGTACGACGTCCTTTGGTTGCCCGGCGTGGACCACGCGGGCATTGCGACGCAATTCGTGGTCGAGCGCGACCTTATAAGTCGTGGCATAGACCCTCGTACGCTCTCAAAAGAAGGGCTGATTGGCGAGATCCTTGCCTACAAAGATCGGCACGGCAACCAGATATTTGCCCAGCTCAAAAAGCTTGGCGCCTCGTTGGATTTCTCGAGATCCCGCTTTACGATGGACGATGGGTTTCAAGATGCCGTCCAGACCGTGTTCAGGCGGCTGTTTAAAGAGGGTCTCGTCTATCTTGGCGATTACATTACGAACTTCTGCGTGCGCTGCCAGACCGCCCTTTCCGATTTAGAGGTAAACCATCAAAGCGAGCCCGGGTCGCTTTGGCTCATTCGTTATCCCGCCAAAGATAGGGCCGCAGGAGACGGCGTCGTGGTGGCCACGACCCGTCCGGAAACCATGCTTGGCGACGTGGCCGTGGCCGTCCATCCGGACGACCCCCGCTACAGGCCCTACAAGGAGGGTACGCTTGTCCTTCCGCTCGTCGGCAGGGACATCCCACTCATTGAGGACGCCTTCGTCGACCCGGAATTCGGCTCCGGCGCGGTCAAGATTACCCCATTCCATGATTTTCAAGACTTCGAAGCGGCCAAAAGGCATGGGCTGACCGGGATCCACGTGTTCGACAAGGACGGAAAGGTGATTCTCCCGGGCCCTTACTTCGGGCTAGACCGGTTCGAAGCCAGAAAGCGGGTTGTTGAGGATTTAAAAGACCAAGGTCTTCTTGTCGAGACGGCACCCTACGAAGTGCCCGCGGGAAGGTGCTACCGGTGCGGGAGCGTAATCGAGCCGCTCGTGTCACGCCAGTGGTTCGTAAAAATGAAGTCGCTGGCAGAGCCCGCGATTGCGGCCGTCAAGGAAGGCCGTTTGCGGTTTATTCCCGAAGGATGGGTCCGAACGTACGAAGAGTGGATGACCAACATCAAAGACTGGTGCATCTCCAGGCAAATCGCTTGGGGGCATCCAATTGAGGCGCTCGTATGCCGGGGATGTGGATCGGCATTTTTAAAAGAAGAGGGCAAGCCTGGCGATCCGTGCCCCAATTGTACAACCGGACGGCTTGAGGAAGAAACAGACGTCTTGGATACCTGGTTCAGCTCTGCGCTATGGCCGTTTGCGACGTTGGGCTGGCCTCGTCAAACCTTGGAGTTGGCGCGATTTTATCCGACCGATACGATTGTCACGGGGTTCGATATCCTGTTTTTCTGGGTCGCGCGGATGATCATGATGGGCCTGAAGTTTACAAGCGACGTGCCCTTTCGCGATGTCTACATCCATGCGCTAATCAGGGACGAGCACGGCCAGAAAATGAGCAAGTCAAAAGGGAACGTGATCGATCCTGTCGACATGATGGAGAAGTACGGGACGGATGCGCTGCGCTTCACGCTCGCAATCCTTGCGGTTCAAGGTCGAGATATTAGGCTGTCCGAAGGCAGGATTCAAGGATACCGCACCTTCATGAACAAAATCTGGAATCTTGCGCGCTTCGCGTTCATGAACGCGGGTACCACCGAGAGGGTGAAGCACTGCTTTACCGAGCCGCCGGCCGCCTTGAACCCGGCGGACCACTGGATTCTCTCGAGGCTGGACGGCGTGGTAAAAAAAACCTCCGACCTTTTGGATGCCTACGACTTTAGCGGTGCAGCCAACCTGCTTTATCACTTTACCTGGGACGAGCTCTGCGACTGGTACGTCGAACTAAGCAAAATCCCTTTGCGGGGCGGCGAAGGGGATGAAAAAGCCGAGAGTGCAAGGCATACGCTCCTTTTTACGCTCTCTTGCACGCTGAAGCTTTTGCATCCGTTCATCCCGTTCATAACCGAGCACCTTTATGCGCTTGGCGTTGGCGACTTAAACGGGTTTGAAGGTGCGGGGTTTCCGGATCCCTCGGCTATCTCTTTCGACGAGAATAAGGCGGAGGATTTCGCCAAAGTCATCGGCCTTATCGGTAGGGTTCGAACCCTTAGGGGCGAGCATGGGCTTGGACCCGCAGAGCCTCTCGAGGTGTTTGCCTTGAGCCGAAACGCCCCTCTCCTTAAGCTTGCGTCTGAGCTCAAGCCTTCGATCGAATCCTTAGCGCGCTGCAAGCTTATTGGGTTGGACGAGCGCTTGGCCCCGGAAGGTCTTTGGTGGCGCACATCTGATGGCACGTTGGATGTTTTTGCGAGACCCTTAAGGCAGGCCGCCGACATCGCGGCGGAAAAAGCGCGGCTACTCAAAGAGGTCCAAAAGATCGAGGGCGAAATCAAGGTTTTGAAGGCACGCTTGGACAACCAAGGCTTCAGGGAGCATGCGCCCGCTTTGGTTATTTCCGAACATCTAGAGCGCATGGAATTGCTGGCCAAAAAGCGCGATTCGGCCTTGGAGCACATCGGTACAATTCAAGACCATGACAGCGGTCTTCGTTCTTAAGGCCCCCTCTTTTTTTTGGTGCCCCGAGTTTCGGGTGGAATGGAAAGACCAGCTACCCTCTACGCAGGCCTTCCTGCTTTCGAGGGCACGCTCGTTGCCCTCTGGCAGCGTCGTTGTTGCCGATGTTCAAGCCTCAGGGATGGGAAGAAAGGGCAGGAAATGGGCCTCTGCAAGCCCAAAAGGGCTGTGGATGAGCCTTTTGTTCAAACATCCGTTCTATGCCTGCAGGGCGTTCTTGATACCGTTCTGGACGGCTTTGGCCCTTTCTTCGGCGGTCCGATCCTTCGGGGTGGAGGGAGTTTCCCCCGTTTGGCCCAACGACCTCTACTTAGACGGAAAAAAACTTGCCGGGGTGCTGGTAGACACCAAGACGCAGGCGAGCGAGCTCGAGATGGCCGTTGTCGGGGTTGGGCTTAACCTAAATCAGGCGCTGGAGGATTTCCCGGAAGACCTTCGTCCCGTGGCGACATCGCTCTGGCTCGCGACGGACAGGACGTTTTCGAAGCAGGCGGTCCTCAAGGCGTTCCTTCACGAGCTTGTAAGCCTCTGGGGCTTCATCGAGCGAGAGGGCGACGGGGCGTTTCTCGAGGCCTACTGGCAGGCAGCCTGCGGGCAGACATCGAAGTTCGCGTTTGTGGTCTCCGGCCAGCGGGCGAGGGCTATTGGCCTCGAGCAGTCCGGGGGGCTTTGCCTCGAAATGGAAGATGGAAGCGTTCTCGTGGCACGGGACGTCGGCGACATCGCAAAAACTACACCGGAGCGGCAAGATGCTTCTCACAGTTGATATCGGCAATACGAACGCCCTTTTGGGCATTTTCTTGGGTGACGAGCTTGTCTTTCACTGGAGGCTCAAGAGCGATGCTAGGCGGACGCAGGACGAATACTGGGTCTATCTAGACGCGCTTTTTCGGATGGCCGGGGTTATCCCAAGCAGGATAGACGGGGCGATTGTCTCTAGCGTCGTTCCGACGCTCACTGACACGTTTCGTGAGATGTGCCTTGTTCGCTTTGGCCTGAAGCCGTTGTTCGTGGAAAGCGGCGTGAAGACGGGCATGGCATTGCTTGTTGACAACCCAAAAGAGGTTGGGGCGGACAGGATCGTCAACGCCGTCGCGGCCTACGAAAGGTTCCATCGGGCCTGTATTGTCGTCGATTTCGGCACGGCCACGACGTTCGACGTCATCTCAGAACGGGGAGAGTATCTAGGCGGCGTCATCGCCCCGGGCATAGGTATCTCGGCCGAAGCCCTCTTTAAGCGGACATCCAAGCTTCCAAGGGTAGAGCTCGAAAAGGCGGGGCGGGTCATCGGGAAGAATACGATCGAGCACATACAGTCGGGGCTTGTGTACGGCTACGCTTCGATGGTTGAAGGCATGCTTGTGCGGATATTTAAAGAACTGGGTGCCCCATGCCCAGTCATCGCCACGGGGGGGTTTGCCCAGCTGATCGCTTCTCACACCAAAATGATCGAGCAGGTCGACGAGCTGCTTACGTTGAAGGGCTTAAAAATGCTGTTCTTGAAAAATAGGCCAAAGCAAGAAGAAGAGGGATTAAGGCCCTAACCCCCCAGACGAACCATCTCGAGCTTATGTTCTTTAGGGCCAAAAAGGCTTTCTCCCGACCGAAGCCTTTCGAGCCGTTCTTCGGAATACCGATCGGTACGTCCTTCCCACACCCTGGAAATGGCCGCCGAAACATCCCTGTCGCTAGCTCCCGAGCGAAGAACACTCTTTAAATCGAACCCCTTGCTCGCGAACAGGCACGTGACGAGCTTGCCGTCGGCCGTCAGCCTAGCCCGCGTGCACACTCGACAAAAGGGTTCGCTCACCGATGCGATTATCCCAAGCTTTAGCGAGCCGTCTAAGGTTTCAAAAGAGACCGCTGGGGTATTCGTATTCTGCCTGCCCTTAGAAACCAAAGAAAACCCTGCCGAAGCGAGAATCTCGAGGATTTGGTGCTTTTCCAGCAGCTTGGATGGGTCCCAGCCGTTTCCGTTGCCCGTGTCCATGAACTCGATGAAGCGGACCTCGAGCCCATGTTGTTGCCCGAAGCGGGCAATCGGGGCGATTTGATCGGCGTTGAAGTCCTTCCGAATCACCGCGTTCAGCTTAATGGGCGAGAAACCGGCCGCTTTGGCCGCAAAGATGCCATCGAGCACGGATTCAAGCGATCCCCTGGCTGTAATAGCCCGAAACCTTTCATTGTCCAGCGTATCGAGGCTTATGTTGAGCCTTCTAAGGCCGGCTTTGAACAGCGGTTTTGCGTGGTCTTTGAGCAACGACCCGTTTGTCGTAAGGCTCAAGTCCTCAAGCCCTTGAATGACGCACAAACGGGCTATGAGCCTTTCGACCCCCTTCCTCACGAGGGGTTCCCCGCCGGTTAGCTTAACGTCTCGGACGCCAAGCCTTAAGAATATCTTGCCAAGCCTTTCGATCTCCTCCAACCTTAAGATTTCCGAGCGGTCCAGTCCGACATAGCTTTTTTCTGGAATGCAGTAGACGCACCGGAAGTTACACCGGTCCGTTACTGAGATTCGCAAGTCCCTTAGTTCGCGCCCTAGGCGATCTTGCAGCATCAAACCCTCTTTGCTCAGCCAATAATGGAAAAACCTGCACGTACAGTAGGCTAAAACCCGTCAGGTTGCACAAACCCGTATTCAGGGCTCGCGGTTCCCGATCCTGTGAAAAACTTCCTCGAAGGTTTCAAGGGCACCGGCGAGCGGGAGGCTCTCAGCGAACAGGCTAGACCCCACGATCAGCGTATCGGCCCCCGCCTTGAGGACGTCCGCGGAGTTTGTGGCCTTGATTCCGCCGTCAACGGCAACCCGGATGGGCCTTGGCGTTCCTTGGAGGAGGCTTTTGAGCTTTTGAATTTTCTCTAGCATCTCAGGGATAAACCCTTGCCCCCCGAACCCCGGGTTCACGCTCATGATAAGCACGAAATCTGCGATGGGAAGGACCTCTTCGAGCGTGCAAACGGGCGTAGCGGGGTTTAAGGCGACGCCCGCCTTAAGCCCGAGTGCATGAATGGCCGAAAGCGTCCTGTGCAGGTGAGGGCATGCCTCCTGGTGCACGCTTATGGCGGACACCCCGGCTTGAGCAAACGGCTCCAAAAGGTGATCGGGGTTGCTGACCATCAAATGCGCCCTGATGGGCAGCGAGGTGTGGGCCTTTAGGTCTTTTGCGACCTTGGGGCCAAGCGTCAAGTTGGGCACAAAATGGCCGTCCATGACGTCTAAGTGGATAGACCCCACGGCTCGGCTTTTCTCGAGCACTGAAAGCGAGTCTTTGAGCGACAAAAGGTCTGCATCGAGAATCGAGACGCTAAGCGCAGGAAATAGCGTCATGGCGTTGTCCCCGTGAAGGGTGCGCCTATGATCTCGGGAAACCCCCTTAAGAACGCCGCGTTGTCCACGACCTTCCGACCCTCCCGCTGGAGCAGTTCTGGGACAAACAGTCCCCCCTTGGCTACGATTCCGAGCATTTCGCCCGTTTTTACGGCCGTTCCTGTCGGGGCCGAAAGAAGGGAGGGGTCTTTCATGGTTTCTGCCCTCGCTCGGTGCACGACGATTCGCTCGTTTTTCCAAAAACAGTAGGCCTTGGGCCATGGGTGCATCGCTCGGGTAAAATTGACCAAAACTTCGGGTTCAAGCCGGAAATCGAGCGCGGCATCCTCTTTTTTGAGCAGCGGGCAGTAGCTCGCTGCTCCCTCTTGAGGCTTGGGGCTCGTTTTTCCTTCAAGGTAGTTTTGCAGGGCAGGGGTTAGCCGCGCCTCCGCGAGTCTTGTAAGCTTCTCCATGAGAGTGCCCGCCGTATCTTGCGGTTCAACCTCTAGGGTGTATTGCTCTAGGATGGGGCCCGTATCCAGCCCTTCATCGAGCAAAATCATGCTAACTCCCGATGTTTTTTCTCCAAACAAGATCGCATACGGCACACACGATGCCCCACGATACTTAGGAAGGAGCGAGTAGTGAACGTTTACGAAGCCTTTGGGGACGGCCGCGAGCATGGGTTTCGGAATCAAGCGGCCATAGGCGCAAACAACCGCGACATCGGCGCGGAACCTGTTAAAGGCTTCGACGAAAGAGGACTCTTTCAAGCTCTTGGGTGTAAAAACAGTGAGGCCATTTTTCAGCGCAAGACGCTTGACCGGGCTTTGTTCTAGCTGAAGGCCTCTACCCTTTGGCTTGTCCTCGGCCGTTACCACCGGGGCGACCTCATAGCCCCCCCTTAGCAGGGCATCGAGCAGCCTGGCTGCCGGCTCTGGTGTTCCAAAAAATGCGACGCGCACGGTAATGACGGATTGATAAGCCTAAAAATGCGCTTTGGCGTGGTCGTGCTCTTTTGGGCCCCGGCTCAAATAGCGCTTTAGCGCAATTTCTTTCTTGAGCTTGCTTGCATGGTCAATAAAAAGGACCCCGTCTAAGTGATCCATCTCGTGCTGGACGCATACGGCAAGGAGCCCATCGAGCTCGATTCCCCCCAAGGGCTGCCCGTCTTGGGCTAGCCCGTCCAAAACGATGCGCTCGGAGCGGGCAATTTTAAGCTCCATGTCGGGAAAAGAAAGGCAGCCTTCTTCCCAAAGGATGGTTCCCGAAGCCTCAAGAATCTTTGGGTTTACGATTCCCATGGGCGCTTTCAGCGGCGAGCCCTCCTGAACGCGCGGGTCGAAAACGAACACGCGCAAGGGGACGCCTACCTGGTTGGCGGCAAGCCCTACGCCTTTTGCCGCTTCCATTGTTTCGAGCATATCTTTAAGCAGGCCTTGCACCTCGGGCGTGAAGCCTTCGACTTCACGCGCTTTTTCTCTGAGTACGGGGCTTGGGTATTTCACGATAGGCCGGATTCCCATGACCAAAGACCCTTTTCGTATATATCTTCAAAAGATTTTATAACATACTATAACATATCAACAGGGTCTATATCAACGGCGATACGAACCCCTCCGCTCAAACCAAGCCTTTGCTTGAATGGAAGAAGGACCTCCCGCAGGATCGCCTGGTTCTTGGCCTTGATAAGGATGTGGTACTCGAACTTTGCCCTTTTTTGTTCGATGGGCGCGGGTTCGGCGGGCAGGACGAACGCGTTGGCGTGAATCCTCCTAGCTTCTTCCTTGATAGAGGCCTGAAAAGAAACGGCCGCGGCCTCAAGGGTGTCCCGCTTCAAGCATTCGAGCCGAATCAGCGCAAGCTTCCAAAAAGGAGGAAGCCTAAGCCGTTTGCGCGCCTTGAGCTCTGTTTCTACAAAGGCGCTGTAGTTCTGCTCTCCAAGGACGCTCTTTAGGATGTCGCTTTCCATGAAGGTTTGGACGAGAATCCTGCCCGGCGCATCGCCCCTTCCTGAACGCCCTCCAATTTGCGCAACGAGCTGAACGCCACGCTCAAGTGCCCTAAAATCTGGAAAACAAAACATATTTTCAGCAAGCAGGATGACTGCGAGCGAAACCTTTGGCATATGGTAGCCCTTGGAGATCAGCTGGGTGCCCACGAGGATGGCGCCGCCTTGGTCTTGGAGGTCGGTTAGCCGCTCTCTTATGTGGTGCACGCTGTTTAGCGTATCCCTATCAAAACGGACGATGTTCGCTTCAAAGAAGAGCTCGGCCAAAGACTGTTCTAGCCGCTCCGTTCCAAACCCGATCAGCTTGAACTTTTTGGCGGCGCAGACCGCGCAAGCCTTCGGAAACGCAAGGTGGAACCCGCAGATGTGGCAAGAAAGCGAGCCTTGAGCCTTATGGTACACGAGGTACTGGCTACAGTTGGGGCATTTGGACATCGTTCCGCAGCCCTCGCATAGAACGAGCCTTGCATACCCCCGCCGGTTGGCAAACACAAGCACGCTTTGGCCTTCCTTGATCGCTTCGGCCATCGCGTCAGCGACCATCAACGATACGGGGGGGTTTTTGCTGACCAGCCCTTCTTCGCCTTTGCCTAGGTGGACAAGCTCGATCCTAGGAAGGGGCATGCCACCAAAGCGTGTCGGCATCGTGTGCATTGCGTATTTCCCTGTGAAGACGTTCTGCAGGGTTTCAAGCGATGGCGTGGCCGAGCCCAGCACGGCAGGACACCCTTCGAGCTTGGCTAACAAGATGGCCATGTCCCTTGCGTGGTAGTAGGGCTCTTTCGATTCCTTGTAGGATGCATCGTGCTCTTCGTCCACGATAACCACCCCAAGCTTTTTGAACGGCAAAAAAAGCGCGCTCCTTGCGCCTAAGATCAGCCTTGGGGTCTCGTGTCCGAGCAAGCCTTCAATCGCCTCCCGCCTCGTTTTCAAGGAGAGCTTAGAGTGCCAGACAAGAAGCTCCGGGTCTCCTGAGATGAGCGAGCGTATTTTTTCCGTAAACGCCTCCGTAAGCCCGATCTCGGGTAGCAGGTACAGCACAGAAAGGCCTTTTTTGAGCGCCAAGGCGGCAAGCGAGAGGTAAAGAAGGGTTTTTCCAGACCCAGTGGTGCCAAATACGAGATGAACGCGGAACGCGCCAGATTCAACTTCGGGGCCGATTCCCCGAAAAATTGCTTCTTGCTCGCTAGTGAGTCTTGGCCTGACCTCCCACGACGGATACGCCGGCGCTTTGGGCTCTAGCTTGGGCGCCTTCTTTGCCTTTGAGCGTTTGGCGAGCGTTTCGAACGAGCGGAACGGCAAAAGCGATGCGGCCTGCCCCAACGAAGAAAAATAGTAAGAAGCAAGGAATTGCAAGAACGGCAGGCGGCTTGCTGGCAGAATCGGGCCGTCTCCAAGCGGCTTTAGCGGCTTAATGTCGCAGTCGACATCAGGGGTGGGCAAAATCTCCAGTACAAGCCCGAGCGCCCTTCGCCTCCCAAGCTCCGCCTCTACCGCCCAGCCGGGCGCAATCAGGCCCGCCGATTCGGCTGGAATAAGGTACGTCAACGGCTCCGGGGGGCCATCGAGCAATGCGACCCTAGCGAATGCCGGTGTACTCATGGGTTAAGATGGGTTCGCCCTGATGGGCAGCAGCTCACCTTCAAGCTTCAAAAAAAACTTCCCGTTTTTTTGTGTGAGGTGCCGCTGCAAAAGCCTTTCGTGCGCTTGCCTCGAAAACCTCACCTCGTAGCCCTCGGGAAGAACTTTGGCGTACAGCCCGCCGTTTTCGCCGGTTCGCAAAGACCCCATATCCAGCGCTCTTATCTCTTCGTTTGGCAGGCGAACAAGCATTTTTGAACCCTGAATCGAGACGTCGTGGGCAAGAAAAGGCGTGTCTTCAACCTCTACCGCCACCCTTCCTTCTTTGTCTTCAAGAAAGAAGCCAGAATCGCTCTCGTAGCGAAGGTGTCTTTTGAGGAACTCAAGCAATCTCGGGTGGAGAATCTCCCCGTCCTCGTGCCACCAGCGAAGCTGCTTGTCGATTCGTATGCATGCTTTTGGGTGTTCGCCCATGTCCGTCGTTTTCCTAGGGGGATGGCTTTCTTGTGCTCAAGGCATTGAGCGCTTTCCAAGCAGTTCGGAGGCGATAAAGATGTTCTTTTGAGCCTCTGTTTGGGCGAGCTTGGCGAGCTTTCTTAGGGAGGGTTCGTCCCTGTTTTGGTGAATCTTGATGAGCATGGGAAGGTTGGTTCCGCTGACGACTTCCGAGTGTTCGCCCAAGTAGGGAAGCGCGAGATTCGAAGGCGTGCCTCCAAACATGTCGGTGAGAATCAAAAACCTCTCGATTTCTTCCTTTCTCCAGCGGTTAACAATCGAGTCGATCTGGTCGGCAATTTGGCTTGGCGTGTCTTCTGGAAAAACCCCGATCCATTCCAAAAAAGGAATCTCGCCGACGATGGCCTGAGCGATGTCCACCAGCTCTTTGCCCAAGTTTCCGTGGGTAACCACGAGCACGCCGATCATCCCCGGAGGGCTCCCAAGCTGTTGTTTCATAACTTCTAGCATACCCTATCGGGGTGTGGGGGCAAGACCTACGGATCCGTCCAAGGCCGCGGCCTCCTTGGCCGAGTTGTCCTAGGATGCAGAAGCCTTCTTCATGATTTGTTGAAGCTCTCCTTTTGAGTGAAGTTCTTGAACGATGTCTGCCCCGCCTACAAACTTCCCGCCGATAAAGACCTGCGGGAAGGTCGGCCAATCGGCGTACTTTTTTGCCGCCTTTCGAATTTCTGGGTCTTCAAGGACATCAACGGCCATAATCGGCACGGCCAGGCTCTTTAATATCTCCGCTGCCGTCATCGAAAACCCGCACTTCGGCTCATCTAGCGTGCCTTTCATAAAGATGACGACTGGATGGTTGGCTACCAATGCTTCAATCTTTTGAAGGGCAGCTTGTTCTTCTGGGTTCATTTGAGCCTCCTTATCGTTTTCTGTTGCCTCATGTTTATTTGTTGCGCCCTCAATCCATTGAAGGAGACGGGAATTTCCACGCCGGTGTTTAAGGCCATTATACACCGCGAATAGAACCAGCGGAACATTGGGTTTTCAGCAAATTCCCTCCTGCGCCCCGCGAAGGGGGTTATAAGAAAAAATAGTTTATAGTATACTGAGCTCAATGAAGAAGGCGCGCTTTTGGGAGTGGCCACGCAAGAGAGCGTGCTTTTAGATGGGCGTGATGAACGAGAATTGGTCGCTCTTGACAGCCTATAAAGATGCTGACAAGCGTTGAGAATTGCTCTATGACGGGGTAATCACGAAAGGAGGGGACAATGAAGTTTCAAACGCTATTTGTGGCGACGATGGCCGGCTTCCTTGGCTTGAGCCTTTGCGTGCCTTTGTTTGCTCAGCAGGAGGTTGGGCCTCAGACGGGCTTCTTTGAAGGGGCGCTCGGGGTCAAGCTTTTCTATCGCTCTTGGAAAGTTCCGCAGTCAAAAGCGACTATCATTTTGGTGCACGGGTTTGGGGAGCACTCAGGCCGCTACCAAGAAATGGCCGAGCACTTCTTGGATCAAGGGCTTTCTGTTTATGCGCTCGATCACAGAGGGCACGGCCGCTCGGAGGGGCCACGCTGGAACCCGGAGCGCTTCGATTATTATGTCGAGGATTTAAAGACGTTCATCGAGCGCGTCAAGCAAGAAGAGGGGGTAGATAAGGTCTTCATGCTTGGCCACAGCTTAGGCGGGGAGATTGCGCTAAGCTACGCGCTTGCCCACCCCGAAGACTTAAAGGGCCTGATCGTATCGGACCCTAGCGTGGGCATGTTTCTTGCCTTGCCAGGGATGGGCCGGGTGGCCGTGAACGTTGCGGCGGCCAGGGCTCTCGTGCCCGTGCTGGGCGGCGCAGCAAGGCTCCTACCGGACACCCCACTGCCCGGAACCCAAATTGACCCAAGCCTGTTAAACCACGATACGGAAAACACCCAGGCTTATGCATCGGACCCTTTGGTATGCCACGAGCCGATGAAGCTTCGGTTCACGGCCGAGTCGGGTAAGGCCATGATCAAAATCTGGGAGGAGACGGGGAATTTTCGCACGCCTGTTCTGGTTCTTCAAGGCTCCGATGACGTCATCGTTCCCCCTCAGGCGGTAAATCAGCTCTACGAAGCGCTTGCCGTCCAGGACAAGGCCTTTCAGCTATACGATGGCTTTTACCACGAGATCTTCAACGAAGTTGGCAAGGAGCGGGTCTATGCAGACGTGGATGCTTGGCTTTTGCCAAGGCTCTAGGCAGCACCATGAAGCGATAGCCGGGGCATTCCTGTCCCGACGGGTATGGGCCTTGGCAAGGCTGGACAAGAATGTCCCGCCTGTCACGCTCATAGACTTATTGCATGGCCTTGGGGCAATGGCTTTGGCCCTGGGGGTTTTGGTTTTGTTGCTCTTTCCGCCAAAGGGCGCGAGCGCTGCCGGTACGCCTGGGCTTAGCATCGAAGATGGGGTGTCTAAGACAACGCAGCGCATTCCAACACAGGGGGGCGGGATTAAAGGCGAGCTCGTTGTCCATGTTCTCAAGGCAGGCCCCTCTCCAAACGCCCCCGTGATTGTCTTATGCCCTGGAAGCTGGGAATATTCGAAGGCCTGGGAGGTCTACTTTCCGCCCTTTACGCCTGAGTTTTTGGCCAAAAGGGGGTTTGTCGTCGTTACCTGGGATCCTCGCGGCGCGTTCATGTTTGGCGCTGGTGCAGCTAAGCCACAAGAATTTCTCGAGCCCAACCGCTACGGCCTAGGGGCCAGCTCGCCCTTTCCTCCTGCCGTCTTGATGCTCTCACGCACGTTTGTAGAAGACTACGAGCGGATTTTGAGCTTTACGGAATCGCTCGAAGGAGTCAATAAAGAAAATATCTCCGTTGTCGGCTTTAGCCACGGCGCGACCTATCCGGTCATCGAAAAGGTCTTAATGGCCGATAAAAGGGTAAAGCTGATCTTTTCAATCGAGCCCATGGGCGACGAGGCCTCGCTCGTGAACATGGCGGTCGGCCCCTTGCCAGGGGTTGGCCCGGCCTTAACGAACATGGCCGGGCAGGTTCCCGAAGGCGTGTACGAACGGGCATTCTGGGAGCCGCTCGAAGGCCTCGGGTTTGTTGGGCTAGCCACCAATTATGCTCCAAAGCTTGATATCCCTCTCTTTGTCGTCCAAGGCGAGCGCTTTCACGCCTCGGTAAGCGGAATTATTAATGCAGGGCAGTGCACGTTGCCCGGGGTCAGCCTCTATGAGGCCGCCACGAACGTGCCATTCAAGAAGCTCAACCGGAACCCTGATAACGCACCCACAGGAGCCCTCACTGACTTCTTCCCCTCGCCAATATGGGACGATGGGGAGCTGCTTTGTGAGTACTTCGTGAACTACGTCGAGCCCGCAATTCTTGGAGGGAGCAATGTCTACGAGTAAGGGCTTGCTTTTGGGGTTGCCTTTTCTCTCCATTCTTTCCCTCTCTTTCTTTTGCCCGGTTCCGTCCGGCCATGCCGTGAGCCTCGAAGGCGCCCCGCGGTACGTCTCGGGCGAAACTTTCGGCGGTGTTCTATCGGATTTCGGCTCACACTTTGGGGTCAAGGCGACTCAAGACGATCATTTCGGGGGGATAGCCTACTACAGCGCGCTTACGAGCTTCACGAACGGAAGCTTTGGCACGGGGGGCATCGCCTTTCTTTTGGGTGGGGATCGGCGCTTTGCCCCTGCGGAAACGAGACATGTCGTTTTCTGGCCTTATGGAATCGAAGAAATGGCGAACGATGGCGACATGCAAGCCAAACTCAAGGTTGGGTTTTTGGACGAAGATGTCCTTTATCTGGCCTGTAGCCTTCAAAATGGCGGCCCTTCCGCAATCTCCGTTACTCCAGAGCTCTGGTTTCGCTCCGAGCGCTTCAAGATCAAGCAGGAGAACATGTTTTCCGGGTTCGTCCCTTCGCTTACGCTAGGCAGGCTCGTCCAAAAAACAGAGGATGCGGCTTTGTTGGAGACGCCATTTAACGACGTGAGCCTTCCGCCAGTACGAATACTCAGCGCGTTTCGTGCCGTTGCACCGACATTCAAGCTTGTAGGCGTTACCGAAGATAACAGCGCCATGGAAGCGACGCAGCGTATCCTGGGTGAGCCTGAAAGGCTTGAGGCTGGGGCGTCTTTGTCGTTTTACGTCTTTCTTGCCTTTGAAACGAACGGACAGCGGGCGCTTTCCAGTGTGCTTCAAGCAAAAAGGGAGGCTCTGGCGGGCGGGTTAGACCCTTGGAGCGCAACCAAAGCGGCTTGGGAAGGTTTTTTCCGCGGCCTTCCCAAGCCTCATACAGATACGGCCTCCGAGGCCGAGCTGTTTCGGTTAGCCCATGCTGCTCTAAGGATGGGCCTGTATGCCCCAAGAGGCAGGATGCCCGGGTTTGCGAGCGTCCCATCCAAGCCCGTCTTCAACTTCTTCTTTGCCTGGGATACGCCCCTGCAGGCGATTGGGCAGATGGAGTGGGGAGAGATACCTTGGTTTGGGGGGGCCGGCGTGAAGATGGCCAAGGAGAACCTGACCACGCTCTTTCAAGGCCAGTTGGACAGCGGCATGCTGCCATACATGGTCAATGAAGACCTTTCGTCGGTCTACTTTTGGCAGACCCAGCCGCCCGTCCAAGGCTGGGTGGTGCAAAAGGTTTTGGAGAGAGAACCTCAAGGACCCCTAAAAGAGGCTTTTGCTTCCGATATGCTAAAAAGAGGGGAGCGTTACGTCGCTTTCTTCGAAAATCAAAGGGATACCAACCATAACGGGCTCATGGAGTATAGCTCTGCCATCGAAAGCGGCTGGGATGATACGCCTAGGTACACGTGGTTCAACCTTCCAACGAGCAACCTTGGCGGGTTTATCCCAAGGCCTGGTATTGACTCGGTCGAGCTCAACGCGTGGCTCTATGCCTACATGGAAACGCTTGCTGATCTAAGCCGGAAGCTTCAAGATACCGAGGGCGCCCAGGCGTGGCGAAGGAAGGCCCAAGGGTTGGCTCAAAGGATCGAGTCAACCCTGTGGAGCGAAATGGATAAGGCTTGGATGGACAAGGCAAGGGATGGCAAGTTTGTTCAAACCCTCACCCCGGCCGTCTGGTTTCCCGCTTTTCTTGGCGTGAGCCGGGATGAAGAAAGGATTCGTACTGTTATCGAAGAACATCTGCTAAACCCTGAGGAGTTCTTCGGAGCTTATCCTATCCCGACGGTTGCCTACAACGACCCCGCTTACAACCACGACGGCGAGGGGATGTACTGGCGGGGGCAGGTTTGGATCGTCACGGCCTACTCGGGGCTCGAGACGCTCTTTCGATACGGCTACGAAAAAGAGGCCAATGAGCTAAAGCAAAGGCTTATGGGGATGCTCGCGGGCAAGGGTGGGGTGTTCGAGAACTATAACGCCCAAACGGGCGAGGTGGGCCATACCTTTTCGTTCGGCCTGCCCGCCGTGCACCAGTTTGGCTGGACGGCCGCTTTTAGTCAGGCCATACTGCTTGACCGACATCAGAGGGTACGCTCTATTCTAAGCAAGGACGAAGCGTTTTCTGGCTACATCAAGCGGGCGGAGGTTCTTTCGACGGGCGAACTTTTCTACGAGGCGGTGACGAGCGGGTTTGAGGTGCCTTTTGTCCAGGCGCGCTCCTTGGATGCCAAGCCCTTGCTCACATCCGGCGCGGCAGAGTTTCGCTTTTCAGACCCTTACGGTAACTTCGGCCAAGAGAGCATCCGGTTCTTGATCAAGGGCAAGCCCTACGAAGCGATGCTGGGCGAGCCCCTAACGCTTCAAATACCCTAGAGACGAAAGAGGGGTCTTGTGCGATCTTTTATGCGTTGGTCACTGGCCCTTGGCTTTCTTTTTGCTGTAGGCCATGAAGCCCAAGCCCGGTCTGAGGGGTTGCAGTTCGGGGCTGTGGTCAAGCTTAAAGAGAAACTTGGATACCATGAAATAGCGAGGCTCGTATGAAAGGAATGCGAAACTTTATTGCCATTTCCAACATTATTCTCTTTTTACCGATCATTACTTATGCGCAAAACGATGAAGCACTGCCTATCTATAAGAATCCTGCCGCGCCTATTGAGGATAGAGTCAACGATTTGCTCGGCAGAATGACTACAGAAGAAAAAATAGAGCAGCTCAGCGGCGGACAGCTAAGTATAGCGGGTTTAACGGGCCTTGCCACGCTGAACGCCGGTTATGACACCCCCGATAACGAAAGGCTTGGTATTCCGGGGCTTAAATTTGCCGATGGACCTCGCGGGGTAAGGTTTGGTAAGTCAACTTGTTTTGCGGTCTCGGCATCAAGGGCAGCATCCTGGGATAGAAAGTTAGAGGAAAATGTTGGAAACGCCATGGGGGTAGAAACCTTAGCAAAGGCAAGAAACTGTCTGCTTGCCCCCTCCATAAATGTAGTAAGGCATCCCGGTTACGGTAGGGCTCAAGAAACCTACGGTGAGGATCCATTTTTATTGGGCGAAATGGGGGCTGCCTTCATCAACGGGGCTCAAAAGAATGTCATGGCGGACGCAAAGCACTATGCCGCAAACAATATAGAAAATACCAGGCAGATTGTAAACGTAGTGATTGACGAAAGAACCTTAAGAGAGGTGTACCTCCCTCATTTTAAAAAGGCCGTTCAAGACGCTAAGGTTGCCTCGGTAATGAGCGCATACAACAGGGTCAATGGTCTCTATTGCAGCGAAAACGAACACTTGCTTAAAGACATATTAAAAGATGAATGGGGTTTTGATGGGTTTGTTGTATCGGACTGGTTTGCCTTCAAAATAAGGCCGTTGAGGGCGTTAGAAGCCGGCCTTGACGTAGAGATGCCCTTTGCTCTTTCCTACGGGCTACCCCTAGAGATAGCAGAGGCAATCCATAGAATTCCTATGGAAAGCTTAGATGAGTCAGTAAAAAGAATTTTAAGGCAAAAGTTTCGATTTGGCTTATTCGACATCAAAAGGAAGGTTGACGCGGATATCCATAAGAGCGAAGAACACAAGAAACTGGCGTATTTATCGTCTTTAGAAGGAATCACGCTGTTAAAAAACAATAATAATGTATTGCCCCTGAATAGGAATACGATAAAGACCATTGCTGTTGTCGGCAAATACGCGAATACCGCGCGTCTCGGGGATGGCGGCAGCAGTGCGGTGACCCCAGAATATACGGTGTCTCCCTATGAAGGGATAAAAAATAGGGCCGGCAACGGTGTTCAGGTCTTGTTGTCTGAAGGGGGCGATGCAGCGGCCGTAGCCTCGAAGGCCGATGTTACTGTCGTTATTGCAGCACTGACTCCTCAGGATGAAGGGGAATTTCTATTTATTTCTGGAGGTGACAGAGCAAATTTAAGATTGCACGAGGAAGACGAACAATTAATAGAGGCTGCTTGCAAATCCTCAAAAAAGTGCGTTGTTGTGATGGAGGCTGGAAGTGCCATTATCGTGGAGCCGTGGATAGATAAGGCTGACGGTATCGTTATGGCTTGGTACCCTGGCCAAGAAGGGGGCAATGCCATCGCAGACGTGTTGTTTGGCAACTACAACCCTTCCGGCAAATTGCCCGTAACCTTCGGAAAATCAGAGGATCAGTACCCGCCGCAGCTTCGCAATAGCCTAAGGGCAACGTATGGGTATTATCATGGCTATCGATATATCGATAAAAATAATTTAGAACCACGATACGAGTTTGGCTATGGGTTAAGCTATACAACCTTTGATTACAGCAACATGAGAATTGACAAGTTATCGGCAGCAAAGAACGATACCATCAATGTCTCCTTTGATCTAACAAACTCGGGAGAGGTTGACGGAAATGAAGTCGTCCAGCTTTATGTTGGGTTTGAAAGCTCAAAAATAGATAGATCCGTAAAAGAATTAAAGGGCTTCGAGAAGGTAGCCGTTGCTCCAGGGGAAACAAAAAGGGTTACAATCCCCATAAAGGTTGAAGATTTAGCCTATTATAATGTTGATAAAAAGGCTTGGGAAGTAGAAAATATAACATATAGTGTGTACATAGGGGCTTCTTCAAAAGATATAAGGCTGAAGGGTGAATTTTCTGTAAATTGATTTTCGGCTGTCCTAGCTAGGCACACTGCTAAGCGTTAGGATGACGTATCAATAAGCCCGATGCGCTTCAAAGCGTTCCCGTTCCGCCTGGGTCACTAGACAGCCTGGGGATTTGGGTAGCCTGCCCGTTGGGCTTTGATAGGCTTTATGAACAAATTTGGAACCTTGGGGGCTAGAATGAGAAAGCGGGTCAGGGCGTTTTGGGCGATCTTTTGGGTTCTTTTTCCGGCCATTAGCTCTGGCCCTGCTTTTGGCCAGGTGTCGGGCGATGCCGGCCGTGAGCCATGGGTTGTTGTGGGCCAAAGGGCGCTTTCGTTGCAGCCGGAAATCACCCACACAGCATGGGTAAAAGGCGTGCAGCCTTTTTTAGGCCCGCAAGACCAAATAAGGCTCCACAGGTTGGTCGATGAAAAGGTGCAGCCAAGGGCCGCTGTCTTCATTTTGGCAGGAATGTCGGACGAAGGCATGGATATTGTTGCTGATGAGTTCCTCGAGAATACGCAAAGAACCGTTCAGAGCGCCTTAACCCAAAACCCCCAGGCGGCAGCTTTCTACAAAGGCCTCTTGGACGAACTCGAGACGTTCAAAGCAAGGCTTCTTCCAAGATACCTGGCTGCGAATGGCTACGACGTGTACACGATCGATTACAGGACAAGCTTTATCCCGAAATACACCCAAGGAAGACAGCTTGCGTTCATGAAGGATTGGGGGTGGGACTGCTTTGTCTCCGACATCAAGGAGGCGATTGAGCAAGCAAAGCGCCTTTCCGGACAAAATAAGCTGTTTTTGGCCGGTGAGAGTTTTGGGGGCATGCTCGCGATGAATTATGCCTCCCAATACTGGGGGGAAGATTTGAAGGGCTTGATCTTGCTCGACGGCGGGAACGGGGGAAGGTGGAAGATCAGGATTCCGCTAGAACTCTGGAAACTAGTCGAGTCAGAACTTCTCGAGCAGATTCCCGATATGCCCGAGTGGGCCGTTGTGGACGGCAGGCTGTCCCCTAGGATACTGCAAGCGCTCATCGATGTTGCGGGTAGAAGGCTCCTTTATGATGGGATGGCGACGTACTCCTACGATAAGCAGCTCAATACGGGCGGGGCAGGGGCTCTTCTCGAGGTTGCGACCTCTTTCTTGAACGATTTAGGAATCCCTTTGCATATGTACGGCATGCCTCATTACGATGACCTTAGAGAAGCCACGTTCAAGGATATTTTAGCGCCCCCCGTTGACCCGGTTACGGGAATATACCTTGAGCCTTACAACCCGCAAACCGGAAGGCCGTTTCCCGACTACCTCCGGTGGTTTGGGACGGTAGGTTACCTCTCGCCATTGACGGGGTTGTTCTCGAGCGGGCCCGAGGGGAATAACACAATGCTCGGTCAAGCGGTCAACATGGCCCACAACACCCGTCATTGGCCGATGGAGCTGATTCTCGAGGCAGTGGGCATGTTCGAGTTCGAGCTGACGACATCCAACGAGCCGCTCGAGCTTTTGGGTTTCAAGGTGAACACGCAAGCCTTGCCTCTGGCCGTCGAAAACCTCGTCGAGGGACTGGCCGGTGATCTATTGGGGGACGGAATTTTTTCAGGAATGTCTTTAAGGGCCCGTCAAGATGCCCAAAAAAGCCTCAAGCGCTCGCTCGATAAAAGCTACAGGTCCGCTAGCCAAAGCTTGGGCTACGTCGGGGATTATCAAAAAATAGACGTGCCGATGCTGGTATTCCAAAGCAGACTCGGGCTTTTGTTGTGGGGGCCGATTAGGCCCGGGATAAAAAACCAAGACGTCACGAACGGGGGCGTATACAAGGATATGGGCCATATTGACGTCTATACGGGTCTAAACGAAGAACGCATCAACCGCCCTACACTTGAATGGCTCAATAGAAGAAGCTAGGGAGGTGAGCCTGCCTGTCGGCTCCCGCCCGGGAAGTTTTACTGCACAGCTAGCTGGTATGTTGCTCCCCATCGAGAGACCTGGCCCGGTTTACTTAGACAGACAACAGCTATCGATATGCGGGTAAGCCGCTCCTGGTTCATGTTTACACCGCAGCCTGTTTCTGCGGTAGCATGCCGAAATAAACCATAGCCGGAGTCTTCCTATCTAAGCTTTGATCTCAGCGTCTTTCGTGGGGTGAATGGGTCAATAATCTCCTGTCCCGGATTGAACATGAGCTTCTTAACG
>WOYI011391471.1_pt1 | contig 40409 bp, 42 predicted proteins | sample 6423411 | NCBI WGS metagenome assembly WOYI01 (sample SAMN13441803, study PRJNA592873) | oil field metagenome | biome: oil field; feature: oil-well bore; material: oil-contaminated soil; isolation source: oil-contaminated soil from oil-well borehole | place: Germany: Wietze | collected 2016-10-18 ... | reverse complement strand
GGCGATGAGCACTCTCCCGTTGGACAAATGGACAGATTCTGCCAAATACACCCCTATTCATCAAAAATTGTAAGTCGATATGCGCCGACACTTTCCGAATTGGACGATTAAATGATGCGCAATAATTAGGTCGAATTGCGCGATAATTGCATGATAATTAGGTCGAATATCGCTTGAGTATCGCAGCACCACGATTGATTCGATCGCTCAGATTCGCAATTAACGGATCTAACTGTTCGTGGGCTTGTGCAAGTTCAGCGTTTGCCTGAATGATTTCGGGAAGGTTCGCATTTTTCTGACGCCCCCAGTAATGGATAGTGGCCAAACGCAACGATCGATTTGTCTTTGCTTTTTTCAATAGCTTCGGCAAGGTGATGCCTGGCTTCTGCGCGTTCTGCACCAAGCACGGCAAGAGAGGGACATCCGACAACATTCATGAACTCATTGATGTCTTGGCATACTGATTCCCAAGCTGCCTTTTTCTGATCGATTTCGTCCGACAAGATAGCGATGTCTTCGATTGCATCGGGACGGAAGCCGGGATGCCACCCTCTTGCACTGTTCGCCCCCAGGACGGAAGGCTGCGCACTGCTTGAGGGTCATGCCTCGTCACCTTCACGTGCTTCAGGAAACTCTGCCAGGAACCTTCCCAGGCTGGCTTTACCACCATCACGCATGAATTCCTCGACCACGGTCTCGTCCCTCGGTGGATACCCACAGCCTGGCCGGGCGCAGTAGATTTTGCCATTCCTCTCGACCGTGCCATGGCCGGTGAGGTCCTCGCCACACACAGCGCAGACTTTCGGCTTTGTGTGCTCATCAGCGACTTGGGCGAAGTGCCTCTCTTTGTCCTCAGCATGCTTTTGAGCACGGGGCAACTCGGCGTCGATGCTGTCTACGGTGGTGTCTACAATGAAATTGCCCGTCGTAGACACAGATGGGCCTCCACTGCTATCGATGTCTACAGTGTCTACAGTGTCTACGGTTTTTTTAAATCCCCCGGCCATATAGAGAGTATCTCCAAATCTCTCATAGACATCATTCCATATTTTACTGTAGACACTGTAGACATCACTATCAGTAGAACTACTACACTGTAGACTGACTGTAGACTTGTTGTAGACATCTGTGGACAACGATCTTCTGAGTCTTTTGGCTTCCTTCTCATAGCGATTTTGGTCAAAGTTCAGGCGTTTATAAAGTCGAATACTCATCCTGTCCTTGTCCTTCCCGACTTTCGAATTTGTACCACCACAAAACCCAGTTAAAAGCTTCCCAAAATAGCCGGGGTTCACCACATCGCCTACTTTGAGCGTGCACCATTCCTTGTATGCAGTGTAAATAGGAGCCACCGGCGTCCAAAAGTCGGGACCATCTGTGACATACTCACAGAACATCTCAAGGAAGGTTCCGACCGATGCGCTCTGCGTAGCATACTCGTTAAACATCTCTTCCCCAGACCTCTTGATGATGGTCTTGGTCTTGGCTATCTCTTTAGTTCTGAGGACGATCAAATTGAGGATGCCTGACAGTTCGCCCGGTGTGGTCAGCTTATCGATGAGATGAGGATCTTTAAGTTTCTCCAGCGAATTCTCAGGGTCGGGTGCCGGCACAAAGAAGTACGGCATGTTCGCTTTGCAGAACCTCTCTCTCCAGCCTATCGAATTGTCATCGATCTGCGGCATGGTGTTTGTATCCACGATAGTCTGGAAGTATGGCCTGAACCGTATTCTGCTCTTGCCTTTAACGTTGGCATCAATGACACCACTGCCAGAGGTCAGTTTGATGAAGTCCGTTCCGATGCTGCTCTTGTGCTTCCCGGTCTCTGAAGCGATCCAGCCTCTTTTTTGATAGAATTCGCTTGATGCAAAGTCGCTCTTCTCAATTGCTCGCAGAGGCATGTCCCTAAACGTCGCCTCTCCGAAGAAGCGCATAATCAGATCCTCATAGACCCCTTTACCGTTCCTTCCAAGCCCCAAAAGGAAGAGCACGTAAGCAAATGGCTCTTTGATCGCCGTGATGGCAAACCAGTCTATCAGCATGAGCCGGTCCGTGGGGTCAGGTGTTATGCTCTCCAGAAACGCTAAGAATGTCGGGCATTTGGCATTGGGATCATAGATTACATCCGCCTGCTCCAAGAGGAGATCTTCTGCCCGGTAATCCCTAAATTCGCCAGTTCTGAGGTCAACAACACCGTTTTTTACTCCGAACAGATACGGGTCTGGTTCAAATTTTGTGGGTTTGGCAAGAAGGTGGTTCGAAACTCTGCGAAGAATTTCATTGAGTTTCCTGATATCATTTTCGTCCCCCACCAAATGATTTATGGCGTCATCGATTATCCGGGCTCCATCGGGGCGATAGATCTGTCCATCCCATCGATAGATATCTTTTGAGCCTTCTACCATAGCAATGCATAGCTTTTCACACACTGCCGTGGCTGCTTTTGTTGGGCTCAGCTTCAGCCCCTGGGGGTCACCATTCTTATCATACTTGACGTCGCAGACATCCTCGCATCGGAGAGGAGCGCGCGCCGGTTTCGGCTTCTGCTCTTCCATCTTCGGCTTATCAAAGTTCTCATCAAGGGCCTTCTGCAGATGATAGTCTCCAGGCCACTGACATCCCTTGCAGTGTTCGTCCGGCACGCAGCACTCAAGCCCTCTGAGGCCTAGATGAGGATAGCCTGCTCCGTCTGCCTGAATAGTCTCACATGATGGGCAGCTTATTCGTCCAAAGCAGCTATCAAATATATGACTCGCATCCCCTAGCCCGTTGCGATCCGATACCGTCTTAACAAGGTCCCAGGCTTCTTCCTCCTCCCATCCCATTTGAAACAGGAAGGCGGACAGAACGGCAGAGAATCTCGTTTTGCCTTCTCCCTGGTTCGCAACATCGATTATATGTTGGATGCACGGTGGGAAGTACTTCGCATCCACCTTGAAGCACGATCTCCAGATCTCTGCGAAATGGTGTTTTGCTCGCTTCTTCTCGTCAGTCTCCTTGAACTGATCCAAAAGCTCGAGCAAATTTTCGCGTTCTGATAGATCGTACGTGGAATACCAGACGCCCGCTTCTTCGATCATTTCTAATGGCAGGGGCACACGGGCTCGATCAAAGTCGATCTTTATATGATCCCGATTAAGGGGTGTCACCGCATACGGCTTTTTCTTGTGAATCGATAGCACGCACTTGAAAATGCGCTTGGAATCGTTTAGAGCATCATATTTCACTAGGCCTTTGTACTCGGGATGGATCTCAAAGAACTTCGTGGATACGTGAACTATGAACCTATTGTATCTATCTGTCAGCTCTTCGAAGAATTCCTGCCTGTCTTGAGGTGCCTGAGATTTGGGTCTGCAAATCCCGTGATGGATCTCTACGTAGATGCCGCCACCAGAAAATAGCACCCAGACGCTTCTATGGACACCAGCATCTTGCAAGCGGTCTACGAGGAATTGAGCAGCGCTTTCAACTGCCAGCTTTACCTCCGGCTCCTCGATGTCGTGACCAGGCCCCTTATCAATATCTACGCCGAGCGAGTAGGCAACGGTGTCAGCAGGCGTTCCAAGTGGATCGTCGCGCGTGATCTCCTCTTTTGGCCTGGTGACCATCCACTGGTTTTTATCGAATACATTCAGCGTAGAATATAGTACTCTATGATTATTTGTCAGCTCATCATAGTCCTCGACCACGTTCAAGAGCCTTGCATCACTCCCGGCATATCGATACCATCGCCAGAAGTCGCCATTGATCGCCCTCCAGTTGCCATCTCCGGGCATAGTGAACTTGGTAATGATCTCGCGAATCTCGGGGCGCGCATAATGTTCGCGTGTTAGATCTGTTGCTGTCGAGGCCATTCAGCATCGCCCCCACTGCCGGGCACTCACATGGCCTGGTCTCTTCCTGGGGATTGCCTTGATCGGGTCCCTGTCCACCAGCCCCCCCTCATCCACCCGGAAGGCCGCAAGGCCATGGTGCCGCCCCTCATCAGTCCATTCCAGCCATTCACGGCCCGGTCGCGCAGTGCAGATGTGGAAGTTGGGTCTCGGGCCGAACAGGCAGATCCAAGCAGGGAAGGCTGTGGTTTTTAGATAGCTCCCGCCAGCCTGGGTGACGCCCTGGTCACTGGGAGATCGCAATGAATCAGGCATCGTTCACCCCGCGCACATAATACCGGCTATCCAACCGGAGCACGGCAATCTCATGGCCCACCATGCCCTCCAGCTTTGGCTCCAGCTCCCCCGGCAGAGAGACCGCGCCCCATTCGAAGGCGGCGACACATTGCCCCTCCGCTTCGAAAATCCGAAGCAGTTGGCCGCGAGCTTCTTCGAGCTCCTGCAGGTGGTGGGCCTCTGCATTGCGATTATTTTTATAGAAAGGCTTAAATTCCATGCACGCGTATTGCATTAGTGACACCGCCTAACGCGCGCGCGTGTTTCGGGTCTCGTGGTTGGTCTGGACAACTTCACCGCGAGGCCTGCTGTTATGTTTTTTAGATGACATCGCCAGATCGCATCCTCCGCATTTCAGAGTCAATCAACCCTCTGATCACGGCACAAATCGATATGTCCCGAGCTAGTGCCTGCGTCTCCAAGAAGTGGCGCTGGTCCGTGCGAAGCTTCGCCGATACCATTTCAGCGCACCTGTTAGTCCTGAATTGTTTCATGTTTATAAGGTATTACCCCTCTACTATTTAAATCTTACCACCAATTCAGTGGTATAAATACCATTTATAGTGATAATATCAAGATTTTGTGTGGCAAGATTTAAATAATCAGGTGGTAAGTATTACCTCATGAGCTTGACTGACCTGCAAAAAGAGTATCTGCTGAAACGAGATGGAGCGGATTCCGCAACGAGATCGCGATATGATTTTAAAATGATCCAAAAACTGAAAGGAACACTAGATTCGGTGCAAGACGCCCGATGGATCATCAAATTCTTACCGTGGGATCGTGTGAAAAAAGTAATAACTGATACCCAAATTTTCACAATGCTGGAAGTTGTGACTATGCTTATGGCTCGGATGGAATACAAGAAAGTTCGATCTATCGACGGCAAAAATCTGATAGTATTCAGTGAAGATGAAGAAGGCAGATTGAAAATCCGCCCACCGTCGGAAGTTGATCTGGAGAGAGCAAGGGCGTTATATGATCATCTATATGAGCTGGAGCGATTCATGGACATCCGTCTCTACGAACGCGTGTCTATCCCAGGCTATGATAGGCCGCTCGCTCATCCTGGTGGGCTGGCAGATGCATATGAACATCAATTGAGAGACGAACTCGAAGAAAAAAATGGGAAACCAGAGAGCATCCGCCCGCTTGAATAGACCCCCCCCGGAGGCCAATATTATATATTTTTTAAATTAAATGATGTTAAAGTAATTAGCCGTAACAGTTCCCAGGAGCATTATGATAATACCTAAAACGATATCTATGAGTCTTCCTTTCTGGTTATCACGCAATTTTTTTGCCTGATACTCATTTAATGAAGGCAACATAACAATAATTTTCTTATAATCTTTCTTAGTCGTTTCAATAATTGCCATATAGGCTTCTACTTGTTCTAAGTTTGGATCAGCAATATTCTTTCCGTTTCTATAATCTGGTATTTTATCTATCGCATCAACGAGCCTCGGTTTGATCTCTCTATAGTACTCTGGAAACACAGTTGCCAATGTTTCAGGATGAATATTTGCAAGATTGTTTTGTATGGCCTCATGCTGATAGATTTTTATATAATCCAAATGCTCATACGTCGCTCTATATACATGCGACAAGGCAGCATCCAGATTTGATTTGATATGCTCTGATCCGGTTTCTGGTTCTGTTTCACCAAAACCAAACACTATCGCGAAAACGCGCATTATATGGTCATTTGCATCTCTTATTTCGTTTATTGGAGGCAAAAATGTTTCATCAGTTAATTCTTCTGCATATAGCATTAGGTTTTTATTATAATTATATAATTTTGCAATTTTTTTCACAGCTTCCGCTTCAGCCTCATTAAAAACCTCCATAACCTCCCCCAAAAAAGTTTACGGAAGCTTGATACCTAATATCCTCTTCTTATCCTTTTCGAACTCCTCTTTAGTGCGGATTCGTCCGGTAGCAAGCCTTACACTACCCATCCTATACTTCTGAGCATGATACTTTGTCGCTTCTTTATTCACTTTTATCTCGCGTAGATCTTTGCTCCAGATCTCTCTCAAAATCACCAAGCATTCACCCCAATCTTCGTGAACCACACAAATACAATACATTTTTCGAGGACATACATAAACCTAATCCCCTCTCAAGCTGTCCCTCCATCCAGACTCTTCTGTGTATCATACTGTAAGGCATACAGGCATTAAATCTTAATGCATATTATTGATTAATCGTGTATTTAAAGGTACCGATATCTATAAATCCGGTTTGGATGGCGTGATCCCAATCTAAATACCCAGCTGTGGTATCGCCGCCAGGTAAGCCTCTTTCAGCTCCTTAAGATCAATGTGGTCATAGATATCTATCGCTTCCCGCCTTGAATCGCCTCTAAGCTCCTGGATGAACTCGCGCCTCATCCCCGCCCGTCTCAGGTGAGTGGTGAACCAATGCCGGCAGCAATGCGGCGAAAAGCGATCTTCCGTCCGCTCCGAATCGGGATTGTGCAGGCCCACACGAGCCGCTGCATTTGTGACCGCCTGATAAACATCGTTCCGGGATATTCTGTTTCCCCATGAGCTGATGAATAGAGCAGTCTCCTTCTTCTTGTTGATGCCTTCCCTCACTCGGAGCCATCGCCGAAGGATATAAGCCGCCTCGTCATCCATGAACAGCGTCCTATTGGTCCGCTTGCCGGTGGGCTTGAGCCTGATCCTATTTTCGATCAGGTCCACATCAGAGACATCCAGCGTGATAAGCTCATTTCGTCTCATGCCGGTCTTGAAGAGGAGAATAAGGATGGCCTTGTTTCTGATATCCGGCTCTCCCTTGATCATCCTGGCGGAATCTTCTACTGAGATGAGCTGCCTTTCGTGCGGATCTCCATTGTCCTTGTAGCGCCTTAAATACCTCTTCCTGATGGCCGGCACGGGATTGGAGGAGACCAGGCCCTCATAAACCAGGTACTCATAGAATGAGGATAACACGGAAAAGCTAAGCTCTATGGTTCTTTGGGAAAGCCCTCTCCTCCTGGAGCGCTCCAAGTAGCCTTTTAGAACGTTCTTGTCTACGTCCATGATATCGGTCTTGATAGAATCCAGATAGCTGCTAAAGTCCTTTAAGGCCGATTTGTACCCTGGCAGGCTCCTAGGGCTCATCCCCCGGATCTCGCAGTCTTGCAGGTATGCCGCTATCACCATAGCCACGCCCAAGAGCCTCCTTTATGCTCCACTGCACCGAAAGCCTGCAAGGATTCAAGCTGCTTGTAGATCGCTTTTGCAAGATCTGTCTCCCTGGGATCAATGCCCAACTCTTCCAGCAGCCGGCCACTCTCGACTTTACCGCGAGCCTTCAGGATATTGATCATGTCTTCATTCATCTGAGCAATTCCCGGAGTGCCTTCAATCCAAGGGGCTGCCCTATATCGTTTTAGCTCATGCTCATAGCGATCCAGGAGAACATCTTTTCTATGCATCTCATCGCGTAGGGATCGGTTCTCTTGCCTGAGCGTTTCAACTTCACGCACAATCTCACGCCGTGGTCTGTACTCTTCATTCTCATCTACCACGCCGTCCACTGTGGCAATGATGAACTTGGAAAGAGGCACATGGGCCTTTGCTGCTATCTTTTTCCACCTCTCTTTATGGTCTCTGGATGGATGATAAACGTAAGTGTACCTGGCTTGATCAGGCAGAGTTTTGGTGGCCATGTTAAGAAAATAATCGTTATCCTATAAAGCTTTTACTCAGTAAAATTAGAGCAAAATCCCGATCGGCGCATATAAGGCCAAGCCATATCCTGGCGGCTGGGCCCGTCTGGCAGGTTTGCTTGACAATTTTTTGGCTCTTCTCTGAATTATATAAATCACCAGAATTTAGTCATCCGGACAGGAGAGCGACGATCTTGCGGTCAAGCTCTTCTGCTCCCTGTCGCAGCTTAGGGTCCTCAAGGGCCATCAGCTTAGCCAGATCTCTGCGCAGGGGCCCCAGGATGAGATAATCCTTTGACCCACCGGCCGCAGATGCCAGTTCTTTTAGCCTCTCCAATCGTTGCATCATAGCATCCGGCTTATGCAATAGATCGGACAGCTCCCTCAATGCTCCTGCCACCTGCCTTCCCCGGTCGGTCAGCACCAGGAATCTGACCCTGCCCTCTGGCCGAGAGCTTATCAGCCCGTGCTCCTCCAGCTCGCCCAGGATGCTGGAGGTATGGGGGAAGGTGGAGTCTATGTGCTTGGCAATCTGGGCGGCATAGGCCGGCTCCATCTCGCTTAAGGCCAGGATGGCGAGGGAGGGCTTTTCCCTGAGGAAAAGCCGCTGCAATGGATCCTTCATATTGGATGCTATCGGTCTATCGGCCCTTCTCACTCCGACTGCAGGCTACTCTCTGGCTGGATCGAAACCGGACGAACAACGACCGCCTCTAGAGCTTCAGTCGGTGGGGTTATGGTCACTGGCTTGTCGAAGTCGTAATAAATGTCGCTCGACTCCAAGCTGACCTCGACTGTTCCCAGCTCAATCGATTCGTTGAACATGGTCATCTGGCTGGTGTTCATGTCAAGGCCAGCTACGATTATTGGAGTCATTTTAAAGCTCGTCTTGCTCTCGTACTTGACGGGGATATAGGTGTTCTTTGAGATCCAGATGGTCTTCTCTATCCTTCCTGTCTCGTTCAACTCCGTTCGGTTGACTGAGGGCATGAACATGGGGTAGGAGACGAGATTGGCAGCCATGCTAAAAGCGGTTTCATATAGGGCATCGCTCTCAGCCGCTCCGCTTATGATTCGCAGCTTATAGGCGTCTGTGCCGTTTATGTTCTCCGAGCCGGCCAATTCCGCCAAAGAGAGATTGAAGGTCTCGGCCATGGCCTTTATCTGGTTATTTCTGCCATCTTTCCAGATCTCCTCTGCGGTCATCGGATCCTGGAGATGGGTCCAGTTGCCATTATCCCTAATGTAGGTCGAGTTGCCCATTTGGTAGAGATCTGCTTCATTGGTGGTGGTGTTCCTCTCCAATAAACGATGCTCCACCTCAATAGTGGTTGAGCCTCTGGCATGGGCTTGCTTGCCGGCAAGGTTTACAGTGGCCTTTGTCTCTGCACTCTCTACTATTATGGTTGCGTTCTCTGCAGTGGCATTTTCTCCTCTGTCATTGAGCGTTCTGATGTTGGATATTGTGCTCTTGAGACTGTAGCTGGTCAGGTTCTCTGCCGCGGACAGGGATAGAGCCTTTATGTCTTCCACGCTCTTTTCCGGCTTATCCTGGTTCTCGGTACAACCGGATATGGCCAGGGCAGCAAGTATCAGAATTACCAATAGCATTCTCTTCATATCATCATCCCTTGATAAATTTCCTTTAAATTTTCACTTATTCAAAATTAGCCTTAACCTCATCCCTTGGCCTTGAACTTTTCCCCTGTGATCATCTCGAACAGCTTGATGTAGATCCGGCTTGTCTCCCCAATCACATCATTCGGAAGGGCGGGTATAGCAGGTTCCGCTTTTCCCTCTTCTCTGGCCTGATAGAGCCGGTCCTTGTAGCCCGTCTGACGGTAGTACTGGCGCACATACTCTTTGGAGAGATCCACGAGCTCTCCCTCATCGTAGCGCTTCCTATCCCAGAAACGGTCCTCGTCTGCGGTTCCATAGACATCGACGATCATTATCTGTCGATCCATATCGAAGGCCAGCTCTTTTTTGCCGTCTGCATGGATCAAGCCACGACTGGCGACGCTATGGTTGATATCCTCATCAATCTTGAGAACGATATCCCGGGCATCCTCGTACTCCTGAGGGGAGAGGCCGGATATCTGCAGTGCCTCTTCCTTTGCAATGAGTCGGTCGGTCTTCTCCAGCTTAGTGGAGACCTCCAGGAATGGTTCAGGAAGCTCTTCTCCAGGTCTCACCACATGCCCGGATGCAAAGCCTAGATCTTGAGCTGCTATCTCACCGGCTTTTACCCGGTCGAAGAGGGATCCGGCCACATACCAGCGGCATATCCATTCCAGGGGAATCAGATAGTTTCTGGATTGGGGTGTGATCCTGCTCGTGGGAAGGATATCCACCTTTTTGCAGAGCATACCGGCCGGCGGCAGATACTGCAAAAAGTGGGTCTTGATGCCCATTTCATGTGCCCTCTCAAACCAGTAGACCCCCTCCCTGCTGAGGGTTTCGCCTTTGAAGGGAATGGTGCTCGGAATTATCTTGTCGAAGACGGAGATATTGTCAGTGAATTGAAACTCCAGTCGGTCTCCCAGGTCGTATGCCTCTTTGACCTTGCCTTTCAATAGAAGCGTGCGTTCCATTGCCGGAGATGAACCTGGCAAGAAGATAACACTTTTGCTATTATGTCTCGCAAACTTAAAAAAAGAGATGATTGGAGAGGTCTATTCGAAGTCCTCTCCACCCATGCCGCCGGGCATGCCGCCAGGCATGCCGCCCGGTCCGCCAGCCTTGGAGGCGATCACATCGTCGATCCTGAGGATCATGACCGCTGCCTCGGCAGCTGAGTTGATGGCCTGGGTCTTGACCCGCAGGGGCTCGACCACACCCAGCTTCATCATGTCTACAGGAACCCCGGTATCCATGTCCAGGCCGGAGCCCTTGATACCCTTCTCATGCTGGCTGCGCAGGGCAACCAGAGAGTCGATCTGGTCCAGACCGGCGTTCTCGGCCAGGGTCTTGGGTATGACCTCCATGGAAGTGGCGAAGGCCTCGATGGCCAGCTGCTCCCTGCCACCGACGGTTGCTGCATACTCCCTCAGACGAAGCGCCAGCTCTACCTCTGGAGCGCCGCCGCCGGGAACGAGCATCTTGTCCTCCACTACGACCCCCACCACTCGCAGGGCATCCTCCATCGCTCTGTTCAGCTCATCCACTACGTGCTCAGTGCCTCCTCTCAGGATGATGGAGACCGACTTGGGATTCTCGCATTCCTCGACAAAGGTCATCTTCTCGTCGCCGATCTTTCTCTCTTCGACCAGGCCTGCTCTTCCCAGATCCTTCTCCGTCAGGTCATGGATGCTGGTGACAACCCTGCCGCCAGTGGCGCGAGCCAGCTTCTCCATGTCGCTCTTCTTGACCCGGCGGACAGTGTAGATCCCCTCTTTGGCCAGGAAGTGCTGGGCCAGATCATCGATGCCCTTCTGGCAGAATACCACATTGGCCCCGGTCTTGATTACGTTGTCCACCATGCCCTTGAGCATGCTCTCTTCCTGATCCAGGAAGGCCTGAAGCTGATCTGGGGATGTGATCTCTATCTTGGCATCGACCTCGGTCTTCTCGATCTCGATGGCAGCATTGAGCAGGGCGATCTTGGCCCCGGTTACCTTCTTAGGCATATTGGGGTGGAGCCTGTCTTTGTCGATGACCATTCCGTGAACCAGCTCGGAGTCGGTTATCCCTCCTCCTACCTTCTTCTCCACGGTGATGTTATCGGTGTCTACAGAGCCGTCCTCATCCACCACTGCCTTAACCGCCTCCACGGCCAGCGCGGCAAGCTCCTCTCTGGCGGTACCCGATCCCTTGCCCGTCATGGAGGTGATGGCGATCTTCTTGAGAAAATCGGCATCATTGACAGTGACGCTGACGGCAATCTTATTTAGGATCTCCATGGCTTTGTCTGCTGCTGCCCTGTAGCCCGCGGCGATGACTGTGGGATGAATCTCCTGGTCCAACAGTCCTTCTGCCTGCTTGAGGAGCTCTCCTGCCAGGACTACGGCAGTGGTCGTGCCGTCTCCGACCTCCGCATCCTGGGTCTTGGCGATCTCTACCATCATCTTGGCTGCCGGATGCTCGATGTCCATCTCCTTTAGAATGGTGACGCCGTCATTGGTTATTACCACATCTCCCAGGTTATCGACCATCATCTTGTCCATGCCCTTGGGGCCTAGTGTGGTTCTTACGGCACCTGCGACTGCCTTTGCAGCCATGATGTTCGACTTCTGTGCCTCACGACCTGCAGTTCTCTGGCTTCCTTCTTTAAGAATAATTATGGGCTGTCCGCCCAGTTGTCCTGCTGCCATTTAATCTCCTCCGTTGAATTAGTTCAAAGCGTGATATCCAGTGTTTAAACTTCTATATGAATATTGCGATAGGTGAGCAACTCATTCCAGCTGCGAGCTTAAAGATAAAAAGGAAAATAAGGAACAATAGACGCAGTCGAAATGCCCCAAATCGAGGCCTATCTCACCATTCTATCGCCCTTTCCAGCAGTCGGACTCCAGCTCCTCCAGAGCCTCTATGAGCCCTTCCGCTGCCATTGCCAGGAAGCTCTGTCCCTTCTTTACGGTGGCTGGGGCGGGATTTCCCATGATCCCATTTCCCATAAGGTGACGGACATCCCTCATTATCAGGAATCTGGGCCTTGTGGGAAAATGCTCCTCTGGCAGTCCCTTGACCAGGTCTTTGCGAATGACCATCATCATCGAGGTTTCTATCTCTCCGGCATGCCCGTCATGTGGCGTCTCTGCTGCCTGAGGATCGATCAGATCAAACAGAGATACCAGGCTGACCCTGAATTCGCGTTCCTCCAATGCCATCTGGCAGGCCTCTTTTAGGGCGGACATATGCTGGCTCCCGGCATGGCCGGTTAGGATCAGGATATTTTTGAATCCGCTATCTGTAAATGATATCAGCAGCTCTTTCACATATGAGCGCAGGGCATCATGCCCCACGGTGATGGTGCCGGGAAAGCCTCGGGTGCTGCGACAGACCCCGTAGTGGATGGGCGGAGCCAGGAATACCTCTCGTTTCTGGGCAACAGTGCGTGCCGTCTCCAGGGCCTGGATGGTATCGGTGATCGTGGGGAGATGAGGGCCATGCTCCTCGGTCGCTCCCACGGGCAGGATCACCGTTCTGGTTACCTTCAGTCCCTCTTCGATCTCTGGCCAGCTCATCTCCTCCAAGAGCTTCATATGTTGATGCTCGCTCCTGCCAGAACATACTCCTCTGGGACCCTCAGACCGTAGACGACATCGCCTACGTATAATGTGTAGTTCCCCCCCGCCTTGGTGTCAAACTGCGTCCCACCGGATATAGGGCCTTCAGTCGAATATGGCAGCACCAGGACAAACTGGCCGTCTGAATTGCTCACATTTGATTGTCTGTACTCGAACATCCTGTTCTGATTGGTCTGGATGTCTATGGAGGCCATAACTGGGGTTCCTGCCGGAGCACTCCCTTTGACCACAGCACCCGGCACATTCTCGAATATCTTGACCCACTTCTGGCCGCTGGAGGTGACTGGCGTCTCTGACTCATGCACCAGGCGGAAGTGCTGCAGGGCCTCGAAGGGTACGGGGGAGACTGCCGGGCTGGTGGAACCGATCTCTGCCATATATCCTTTCTCTTTGCTGGTCCGGACGAACTCCTCCAGTTCGGTGAAGTTGCTGCTTATCTTTGGCGCTTCGGTGAGGACGGGAACTATCACTCCCTCTTCTATCTCCACCCCCTTATAGGACAGTCCTATCCCCTGATTTCCTGCCATCTCCGATCCATCGAAGAAGAACATTCGCGCAGTCATGGATTTAAAGTAAGGCTCTCGCCAGATCTGGAACTGGCCATATTCTCCACCTTGTTCCTGCAGAAATCCGCCGAGATAATTCGAATTAGATATGCCGCTCCATGCGGCCATGGCATGGAACTTTCCGGTGGCCATCTGCTGATCGACCATGACGTACTTGGTATTCATATACTTCGATCTATTCTGGTCCAGCTCAGCCAGCACCTTCTCCGCCTGGCTCTCGTTTTCCGCCAGGAAGAAGGGAGATGATCCTGGCGTGTTCTGGGTGACGCTGCCTATTCCCTGCTGGAAGGGATTGGCATTGGGAATTCTGTGGCCAACGACCTCTATCAGGTGGCCGTAATCCCACCAGGACATGATGCCGTAAGCAGAATCAGGATACTCGTACTTGCCGCTGGCAGGGTATTGGTACTTCTCATAGAGCTCCATTCCCGGGCTGGGTGTATTGTCCTTTAGCCAGGCGGTGGAGGTCAGCCAGTCAGATTCCGGGCCGCTTGCGCCTCGAGCGTAGACTGTGCTCCAGCTCATGCTGGGCAGTATGATCAAAGCGAAGATGAATATCGCAGCGGCAATTGTCTTGAGGTTTGACCTTACAAGCCTGGAGGGGTCCTTCAGGTTATCAATATCCAGGTCCATATCCTCGATGCCCAGCTTTTGGAGGATATATACCACCAGAAATGCCGTTAGCACCGCCACATTAACCCCATAGTAATAGGCAAATCTGTTCTGTGCGAGGACCATGACCAGCATGATCAGGGACCATGATAATACCGCTATATCCACAGGCCTCTGCCTCCAGATATTCCTGAATGCAAGCAGGAGAAGAGCCACCAGGGCGAATGTGAACGTCGTCAGTAGAAGGGCGATCATGCTATTGGTATGGAAGGAGAATATGCCTTCTATCCAGCCGATGCCTGGGAACCAGGTTAGAACATTGTTGACATTGGCGAATAATGGCGATGCCTCGCCGATGGTAGCAGCTCCTCCTGTCTTCTGCTGGAAGATGGACAGTCCCGCCAGCAGGGGACGGGTGAACTGGGGGATGGCGATATAGAGTATGCCTGTGCCGATCAGCGTCGCAGCAGCGATCGATCCAGGATAATAGTATCTCTTGAGGCCTTTCTGGTTGAGATATCTGGATAGAAGGGCGAAGACCAACGCCGCTGCCGCGCCTACGAGAAGGATGGTCGGCTGGAAGAGACTGTAGTAATAATGGTTGAATCCGTAGTAAGGCTTGACGAAGGGAAGAATGGGAATGATCGCCACTATGAAGGCGATGGCCGCGATGATGCCCAGGTAATCGATGCTCTTCCCCTTCATATGATCGAAGATGCTCTGCCAAAAGACGAAGAAGAGTATCACGCCTACAAATAGGAATCCGGACGACCAGGCATCGATGTACAGACCCAAGAAAAGCCCTGACAGGGCGGAGAAGATGAGTGGGCTCTTGAACTCTGACCAGTCATCTTTGAGGGAATCGAAGGTCATGCGCCTTCCAGAGCGGAGGGCCATGAGCAGGAACATCATGGCTATGGTGCTGAGCAGGATCTCGGCCGCATGGTGATCAGTGAATCCCAATGTGGTGCGGCTGAATACCTGGCCGGGAATGACGGCGATGATCAATGCCGATATCAGTCCACAGCTCTTGCCTGCCAGCTCCTTTCCAATGAAGTAGATGGGGAAGACCAGAAGCGCTCCCAGAATGGCAGGCATAATGGCTCCAACCGTATCCACCAGATGCATGCTGGGGTTGCCCAGTCCCAGTATTTCAGAGACCAGGGCGATTGCCCAGCTGTGAAATGGGCCGAAATGCAATGTCGTTCCATTGGGGAAGTTGGTCATTGGATCGAACCACAGCCTCTGATGGTTGATCACCACTCCTCTGGCCAGCATCATGTGGTACCATGCATCAGTTTCGCTGCTGAAGACGACGCCGTTATCTGTGAATACTAATTTCCAATTGTAATAGGTGCGCAAAAAGAGCGAGACTGCTGCGGCAACAATCAATCCTGCGTAAATCAGGATATCGTTGTTCTGCCACAAGCCAGCTGCGCTTTTTGATTTTGCCTTCTTTTCCAAAGGGGTAGGCGGCAAATCCTGCGGCTTGGCCTCCTGAACGCCAGCGGCGGTTTTTTTGCCATCATCACCCTTTCCTACGGATCTCTTAGACATCAGAGCCCACAAGACCATTCTATCCTCATAAACGTTTTGAATCATCAGTAGCCAAAAGCAGAGATATGCAAAAAATTATGGGCCCGACGCGATTTGAACGCGTGACCTCACGGTTATCAGCCGTGCGCTCAACCTGGCTAAGCTACGGGCCCGGTCCGCACTCTGCATTGATGGACCCATTAATAACTGTTTCCCTGCCAGAGCTCCCGATCGCCTCAAGGGGGCCCGGATAAATGTTGTCCGGCGAACCTAGGCCGGATTTGACTGCCCGCGAGAGGTTGCGGATCGATAAGAGCCGCAGAGGCGGCGTCTGCTTAGCGATGGCGGGTGGGGCAGATCTTCAGCTCTTCGACAGCCTTAAATCGATGCAGATTGATTAAGTACTGGTGCTTATGGACTCTACCAATATTGAAAATGATGATGCTAAAGAGATTAGAGAGAACAGGGAGAATAGGGGAGATCTCGAAGGCCTTTATGATCTAGCTATACCCTTGAGCATGCCGGTTACCGTTATACGCGAGCTGGTGGAGATGTTCGATGTCGAGCCTGTATTGCGGCCGGGTAAGATGGATATGACCGGCGAAGTGATGGACAGAGAGATACTGGTGCTCAGGGGGGACCTGGAGACTGTTAAAGCGGTCGAAAAGTACATGTTCGAGGCCCTGGACAGGAAGATTGCTGAATGGAATAGCACTGATAAAGAAGAGAAATATAAGAAGTACTATGAGGAGCAGTCCCGTCTGAGGTTGAAGGAGGTAAAGGAGAATCCAGATGCAGTCAGCAACTGGGAGCTTACTTCCGATTGATGGCGATTTCTATCAAGAATCAATCTATCAATACCCATTTGTTCTTTCCCTCCCAGAGCTTCAGGGAATAGAGCTTGATCGATATGGTCTCCATCTCTTTTTTCAGCCGCTCTGCAATCCACAAAGCGATGCTCTCCGCGGTGGGATTAGGAAGAGTATCATTCAGACAGCTATGATCCAGCTCCTGCAAGGTGGCCCCAATTATCTTCTTGAGTTGATAGAAGTCAATGACAAAGCCGTCTTCTCCTACCTCCCCTTCCACCACCATCTCCACCTGGTAGGTATGCCCGTGCATGCAGGCGCATTTGCCCTGATAGCCGGGCAGGCTGTGGGCGGCATCGAACTCTGTGATCAGGCCTAACTTCATTCCTGAGCGCGCCCCCGCCTTCTGTCTATCTCATCCAGTTGATCGAGCATCTTTCGCAGAGCAGATCTAACTGCGTCTGAGAAGCTCACGAACTTCTTTCCCTCTCCTACATGGGCCTGAACATCATCGAAGATGTGCTGGGGTATCTCCACTGTGACCTTGGGCATAAATCCTCTCTATGGAAATCGATCTTCAGGGCTTATTAATAGCTTTTCATGGCAGCAGATAAGGTCCCGATTAATGGGCTCATCGCTTCGTATCCACATCCACTTCGCACTGGACGGCGTCTGCGGGTGCATCCGCCAGAATCCGCAGAGCCTCTGCCTCCATGAAGTGCAGTCTTGCAGGGATGATCAGGATATGCAATGGACCGCCGAGGTCATAGCCCTGCAGACGGGGGAGGAGGTCAGCCTTCACTGAGGGGTCAGGGGCGCCTGCCCTGGCGATGCCCACAGCAATCGCCTCCATAAGACCGCTTTCCCCTGCATTGGCCTCCATCTCCATGAGCAGAGCTGTCCCCTCATTTGCCGTCATGTACCTCTCAACCGGCTCCATCTGGATGTCGAGGAATAGCATGGTATGGAGATTGCGCTCCTGGTTCTCCCTCAATACCTGGTATGGTGTCTGAGGAATGATCCTGTGGCCCCGGGAGACGTAGGGGAAGGGAATGGTGGTTGATCGGCCGAAACGGTAGTTTTGCAGTCCGCACAGGCCGGATACGGCAGTGACAATGGAGCTGGAATGAATCACAGAGGTCTCAATTCCCATCTTTATCGCTCTGAGCCTCAGGTCCAGGTGGGTGGTGGAGACCATGGCGTCGCCTCCGGAGAGAAAGACTATATCCTTATTTCGGCCTTCTTCCAGCCAGGATGGGTCCACCTCCACCTCCTGTCGCGAGAGGTGATGGATCTTTCGCCCGTAGAGCGCTTCCATCTTCTCCAGTGTGGTTCCCATCAGCCGGGAGGTATAGAACTCGGCGTAGATGCAGTCTGCGGCGCGGACCGCCTCCAGGCCTTTGAGAGATATATCTCTTTCATCATAAAGCCCGAGACCAACAAAGTGGAGCATGGTTCTTCCTGGGGTCGCCGGTTTAAAAAAACTCCCTCCGGAGGCAGTTCGTCAGATCTATATTCCATCCCTGCAGAGATGGGGGTATGATTGGCAGGACAACTCAAGTAGTCGATTGCCGGGAGAGCATGGGTCTGGCCAAAGGGGGCGGACTGGCCCAGAGGGGCACACTCTCTGAGGCGACAAAACCGGATGTCATCGCTATAGCTATGTCACCGGGACGGCGCCATATAACCAAGCCCGTCTGCGAGATGACATATGGCCTGCGCAGGGAGGGGATCCAGACCAGCGTTCTGGTTTTAGAGGCCGGGACCGGGGTTCCTGATAGCTTTCCTCAGGGGTCGCGAGGTTACGGCCCGACCTTCGGCCTGTCCGAGAAAGAGGTGGAGCAGATAGCACGTCATAAGATCGCCGTCTTCCATCTGGGAAATGTGCGATCCCATGTGATCTTTAAGGCGAAGGAGATCCTCTCTCAAGTGGACATTCCCGCGGTGGTGGTGGCCCAGTGTCCTATGGACCTGGAGGACTTCGCCAAGGAGGGGGTGAGGACCAGGCTGGTCAAGCCCTCCCGCCAGAAGACGCAGACCCTTGGGGAGGTGGTGGATCTTGTCACCGGCATCACCAGGGGGGCGACCTGCAACCGGGTCAAGCTCAACCAGCTGGCCAAGGTTCTAAACAAGCATCTGGCGGAGATAAGTGAGCGCGAGGCTCGAGAACTGGCCAAAAAGCAGAAGCGATGAATGGATTTTGATACTATTTTTTCATAGGGATGGCGCGAATGAAGCTGATGGTGATTTTAGGGGACGGCATGGCCGATCTACCTTTGGAGGAACTGCAGGGAAAAACTCCGCTAAAGGTGGCAAAAAAGCCCAATATGGACCGACTGGCACGGCTGGGGAGAAGCGGACTGGCATTGACAGTCCCGGATGGATTTCCTCCGGGCAGCGACGTAGCCAACCTCTCAGTGGTCGGTTACGATCCTCGCAGGTATTATACCGGTCGCGCTCCTCTGGAGGCGGCCTCCATGGGAGTGCATCTAGGTGAGAGTGATATCGCTTTTCGCTGCAACCTGGTCACCATAGAAGATGGCATAATGAGAGATTACAGCGCCGGGCACATCAGCACCCAGGAGGCCAGTGAGCTGATCGAGGCAATAAAGCCCCTTATGCCGAAAGAGAGACTATATGCCGGTGTTAGCTACCGACATCTTCTAGTCCTGCAAAAGGGGGCGGGAGCAGTCTGCACCCCGCCTCATGACATCAGCGACCAGCCGGTGGCTGGCTATCTGCCCCAGGGGGAGGGCGCAGAGGTCCTTTTAGAGCTTATGGAGTCGGCAAAATCCGTGCTGGCCGGCCATCCGGTGAACCGGGAAAGGATACTGGAGAATAAGAGGCCCGCCAATGCCATCTGGCTGTGGGGCCAGGGGCCAGGGCCATCGATGCCCTCCTTCCTGAGCCTATACGGCCTGACCGGGGCCATGATCTCTGCCGTGGATCTCCTCCGGGGCATCGCCGTTTATGCCGGATTGGAGGTGATAGAGGTTCCTGGAGCCACGGGAACGATCGACACCAACTACTCCGGTAAGGTGAAGGGAGCTCTTGAGGCTCTCTACCGACATGAATTCGCCTATCTGCATATAGAGGCCCCGGACGAGGCCAGCCACGAGGGCGACCTGGTGGGGAAGATTCGGGCCATTGAGCTCCTGGACCAGAGGGTGGTGGGACCGGTGATCGAGGGGCTGGAAAAGAGCGGAGAGGACTGGCGCATTCTCCTCCTGCCCGATCATGCCACTCCCATATCCATCAAGACCCACAGCCGGGATCCCGTTCCTTTTGTCATCATGGGAAGGGGCATCGAGCCGGACGGCTTAGACCGCTTTGATGAGCAGTCAGCTAAGCAGGGTGGGTATGGCAGGGTCGATGCTACCAGCCTGATCCGGATGCTGGCTGCATAATGGCTCTGCTGGATATGGATAAGCTGGATCGCTTTCGAGGCTGTCTGTTGGGGGGTGCAGCAGGGGACGCACTGGGGATGCCAACAGAAGGGTATACTGCAGAAGAGATCCAATCCATTTTCGGTCAGGTAGAGGATATGATGCCCCCCAAGGAGGGGCATTTTCATGCTGGCCTCCGAGCCGGCCAGTTCACCGATGATACGGAAGAGACTTTGATCCTTGCCGAGTCGCTCATTGAGCACTCCGGCTTCTCAGCAGACGGGTTTTCCAGTAAGCTCGCCAGCTGGGGATCTAGCTGGTGCCTGAATGAGCGTCTCTCGAGCGGTGTGGGATTTGCCACCCGTTCTGCAATAATGAGCATGATCGCCGGCACACCCTGGCAGGAGTCGGGCATCAGCATACCGACATGCGGATCGGCCATGCGCGCGGCTCCCATCGGTCTGCTATACCATGCCGACCTGAACCTGGTCAGAAGCTATGCCGATCTGCAGAGCCTGCCCACTCATTCCGCACCCGCTTCTCGGGCAGGAGCGGTCGCTGTAGCAGTGGGCGTCGCCCTCTGTCTTATTGACCTCCCCAAGGAGATGATCCTTGAGAGTGCCGCCCGCCAGGCCGGCCGGGTGGATCGGGAACTGGCAGAGCGGCTCATTTGGGTCCAATCCCTTCTCGATCTTCCGCCGGAGGAGGCCAGGGGCCGGATTAGAACTTCTCCTCTATCTAAAGAGACGGTGGTCTCTGCCTTTTACTGCTTTTTGCGATTCCGTCCGGAAGAGGGGCTGATCGCTGCCGCAAGCGGCGGAGGTGACACCGATTCCATCGCCTCCATTGCTGGAAACCTATTCGGTGCAGCTTATGGTGCCAGCTGGATACCGCAGCGCTGGCTCGTTGAGATCGAGCAGAGGGAGAGAATTGAATGCATCGCAAAGGAGCTTTTCCATCTTTGTGAATCCTACTGTCCCCAATAGGCGCGGCGAATTTATATCAGTAGCTCTCTGGGAACCTTCATGATAGATGTAGGAATTATCGGTGGATCGGGCTACACCGGTGGGGAGCTCTTGCGTCTCCTCGCAAACCATCCCGAGGTCGATGTGAAGCTTGTCACCTCTCGCAAGCTCTCGGGAAAGCCTGTGAGCCTGGTTCATCCTCATCTTAAGAGCATTTACGCTTTGAATTTCGAGGCGCTCAATGCAAAAGAGGCGGCTGAGCGCTGCGATATAATCTTCACCGGGGTTCCCCATGGGACGGCAATGGATTGGGTGCCCGATCTCCTGGATGCCGGGACGCGGGTGATCGATCTATCTTCCGATTACCGCCTGCCAGTGGATGTATTCGAGAAGACCTATGGCATGAAACACCGCGCTCCAAGGGATGCTATCTTTGGCCTGCCGGAGCTTCATTCTGAGGTGGCAGAGGCAAAGCTTGTCGGTAACCCTGGCTGCTATCCTACGGGAGCCATCCTGGCCCTGGCACCTCTCGCCCATGCCGGGCTGGTGGATCGGGTTGTCTATGACTCCAAATCGGGGATCTCTGGTGCAGGCATTGAACCCACAGAGACCAGCCACTATCCCAATATGTCCCAGAATGTTATTCCCTATAAGATCACTACCCACAGGCATGTCCCAGAGATAAAGCAGGAGCTTGGGCTTCTCTCGCCTGGGATCAAGGTGAACTTCACCCCCCATGTCATCCCCTCAGTCCGCGGTATTCTGACCACTGCTCACGTATTTGCCAAAGAGGGGGCGGAGACCATCCTGCAGGATCGTGAGGCCGTGGCCCGGATATACCGGGATTTCTATAAAGATGCCCCCTTCGTCCGCCTGGCAGATGGCGCCCCGAGCCTCGGCGCTGTCCGGGGATCCAACTTCTGCGACATAAGCTTCGAGCCGGAGAAGGGCAGCGACAGAATCGTGGTCGTATCCGCCATAGACAACCTGGTGAAGGGCGCATCCGGCCAGGCCATCCAGAACATGAACCTCATGGCGGGACTGGATCAGAGGACTGGGTTGTGGTTCCCGGGAATGGCGCCATAAAAAGAGGCAAACGGAGAAGAGGTGGATACAAATGAAGGTCAGAGATGTGATGAACGTCATGCCGGTTACGGTGCAGGCATCGGCGAACGTGAGCGAGGCAGCCAGGCTCCTCAGGGAGAACAAGATCAGCGGGATGCCGGTTTTAGATGGTGAGAGGCTGGTGGGAATTGTATCAGAGTCGGACCTTCTCCGTCTCTTATCGGTGGAGGACGAGTCTGAGGGGAGTCTGTGGCTCCCCAGCCCCTTCGAGATATTCGAGGTTCCCTTTCGGGACCTGGTGAAATGGGAGAGGATGCGGTCCAGTTTGAAAGAGATCCCCGAAAAGGAGGTTGCTGATGTGATGAGCCGGAACCTGCATGAGATCGGGCCGGACGACTCCATAGAGGAGGCGGCAAGCATTATGACCCGCCACCGGATCAACCGCCTTCCGGTGGTCGAGGACGGTCGGTTGGTGGGGATAGTGACCCGTGGCGATATCATATCCTGTCTGGGGATGGCCCATGCAGAGGATTGAGGGCGGGATATGCGCCATTGACGGGGTGCGCGCCTGCGGAGTGCGGGCGGGCAAGTACGGCCTGGCTCTAATTGCTGCTTCTGGAACAGCTGCCGGCATGTTCACCACCAACCGGGTAAAGGCTGCTCCGCTGGCTGTCACCGCAGAGCATCTGGCCAAAGGCCATCTGGATGGCATAATCGCTAATAGTGGCTGCGCGAACGCCTACACCGGGCCGCGGGGGGTAGAAGATGCGAGGATGATGGCCTCTCTATTGGCCGGATTTCTGAAGAGCGATGAGGAGCGGATCGCAGTGGCCTCGACTGGGGTCATAGGCCGTTATATGGATATGGATATCATCAGCCGCCTCTTCGAGGAGGCAAGAGGGCGCTTGAGGTCTGATGGGGAGGCCGGCCTGGAGGCGGAGAGGGCGATCATGACCACCGACACCAGGGAGAAGGAGGTGGCCGTAGAGCACCAGGGACTCCGGGTGGCAGGAATAGTCAAGGGCGCGGGCATGATCGAGCCTAATATGGCTACTATGCTCTGCTTTCTATTCACCGATGCAGATTTCTCCCCGGAAGTGCTCAAGAGCTGCCTGGCTGATGCCGTCCGGGATAGCTTCAATATGCTCACCGTGGATGGAGACACCAGCACCAATGATATAGTCCTCCTCACCGCGACCGGACGGGCGCAGGGCAGGAGAGAGGACTTCCAGCAGGCTTTGCGGTACGTCTGCGTGGATCTCGTCCGCCAGATGGCCAGAGACGGAGAGGGAGCGAGCAAATCCTTCGAGACCCTGGTTACCGGGGCCCGCAATGAGGCCGATGCCCGGCTGGCGGCCAAAGCGGTGGCCAGGAGCAGCCTAGTTAAGACTGCGGTCTATGGGGCGGATCCCAACTGGGGAAGGATCATCTGCGCTGTGGGCTACTCCGGGGCGGAGATGGACCCGGACCTGGTCACCCTGGGGCTGGAAGGCTCGGGGCTGAAGGTGGATCTCGTCCAGAAGGGCCGGATCGCAGAGGAGGTCCTGGACAAGGCTCGGGAGATCATGTCCGGGGAGGAGATCATAATCAATGTCGACCTGGGATTGGGGACGGCAAGCGCGCGCAGCTTTGGCTGCGACCTGACCCATGAGTATGTGAATGTGAACGCCAACTATACCACCTGATATGTTCCGGGATCAGCGTTTGGGGGAGATCAGCGAGGACATTCTCGATTACCTGTCCAGCCGTGAGGCTGATCAGAGGATATTCCTGGCCGATCTGCTGGTGGACAGGGCCCACCTGGGGATGCTGAACGAGAAGGGCCTGATATCCGAAGAGGTCGCCTCGAAGATCTTCGCTGCTCTGGATGAGATCGAAGAGGGATCAGCCCTTGGGGCTGGAGAGGATGTTCATGAGGCCATTGAGGCGGCAGTCATTGCTCTGGTGGGTCCTGAAGGGGGGCGAATGCATACCGGCCGGTCCCGTAACGATGAGGTGGCGACATGCATTCGCATCGCACTGAGGGATGAGCTGCTTGATCTGATGGACGGGGAGCTCTCTTTCATCAAGACGCTCGTCCGCCTGGCGGCGAATCATACGGAGTCAGTAATCCCCGGGTTCACTCACACCCAGCATGCTCAGCCCACCACCCTGGCCCATCATCTCCTGGCCCATGCAGATGCCGCCCTTCGGGATCTGGGCAGGCTAAAGGATGCCTATAGGAGAGTCAATAAGAGCCCCCTGGGCGCAGCTGCCTTCGCCTCCACTGGATTTGATATCGATCGTGCCCGGACTGCTGATCTCCTGGGATTTGACGGCCTGGTGGAGAACAGCATGGATGCCGTCTCCAGCCGGGATTTCGTCCTGGAGGTCCTGGCTGCACTCTCCATTGCCATGGTCAATTGCAGCCGCCTGGCAGAGGAGTTGATCCTCTGGTCCTCATCCGAGTTCGGCTATCTGGAATTGGACAACCTCCATGCTACCACCAGCTCCATCATGCCCCAGAAGAAAAACCCGGATACGGCAGAGCTTGCCCGTGCCAAGACCGGCTCGGTGATAGGATCTCTCGTGGCCGCTTTATCCATCTGCAAAGCTCTGCCAATGAGCTATAACCGGGACCTTCAGGAGGTGACGCCCCATCTGTGGCGAAGCCTGGACTGGACGCGGAGCACAGTTAGGATCCTGGATGGATGTCTATCCTCATTGCGGTTCGACCTTGAGCGTCTGAAAGAAAGTTCAGTCTTAGGTTTTTCCACCGCTACCGAGCTGGCCGACTCACTGGTGAGGATCACAGGAATGCCATTTCGCACTGCACATAGTATCGTGGGCCGGATCGCGGCCGGAAGGGGTGAGCCCACAATGGGGACCTTAGATGAGATCAGTCTGGAGATCTGGGGGTCTTCTGCCAGCGAACGGGGCTTCTCCAATGACCATCTATTGAGGGCGTTGGACCCGGTGAGCAATGTGGCTCTGCGAGCGAACATTGGCGGCCCCGCCCCGGAAGAGACGGGAAGGATGATTGAAGAGAGGATGAGACTGATCGCGGAGGAGGAGAAGAATCTGGCCGGAATGCGAAGTCGAGTGGACGGAGCGATTGAGGTTCTGCGGGCCATAGGGCAGTCGGAGGTCCCAAGGGACTTGAAAGGAGATTGATGATCATGAGCACACTGGTAACGGGCGGCGCGGGTTTTATCGGCTCGAATCTGGTGGAGGGTCTCTTGCGGGCAGGAGAGGATGTGCTTGTACTGGATAATATGCACACCGGAAGCGCTGAGAACCTGGCGGGTTTGGAAGGCCGCCTGGAGCTGATTCAGTGCAGCTGCAACGATCTGTCCGCCCTGGATATTCATCCCCAGAAGATCTACCATCTGGGAATACCCTCATCCTCGCCCATGTACAAGAGGAATCCATACCTGGTGGGGGAGGCTATTAACGGCTTTATCTCGATCTATGAGCTGGCCCGAAGGTCAGGATCGAGGGTGGTCTATGCCTCCTCCTCCTCCCTTTACAGTGGCCTTCTACCTCCCCACCGCGAGGATATGGCCATTGGGGTAACCGACTACTACACCGAGGCCCGGCTGGCCATGGAGCGGATGGCAGAGCTTTATCAGAGGCTTTACGGCATAGCCTCAGTGGGCTTGAGGTTCTTTTCCGTTTACGGTCCCCGGGAGGGGTCAAAGAAGCAGTATGCGAACATGGTCACTCAGTTCCTCTGGGATATGAAAGCGGGCAAAAGGCCGCTTGTATACGGAGATGGCACTCAGACCAGGGATTTCACCTATGTTCTGGATGTGGTGCGGGCAATGCGGCTGGCCATGGATTCGGACTACCATGGGATACTGAATGTGGGAACGGGTGAGGCCTGGAGCTTCAATGAGGTGATAGAGCTCTTGAACCTGATGATGGATCTGTCCCTGGAAGCGCAGTACACCGAAAACCCCATAAAAAACTATGTCCTGCAAACCCTGGCTGATACCGCCAAAGCGGAAAGTACTATTGGATTCAAATCGAGGTTCGGCCTGAAAGAGGGAATCAGAGAGATGATCCGGTTTTATTGATGTCAGATAATATTCGCGAATCAGGAATTTTCTGCCGGCATGAATCTGTTATCTTTATACCATAACGTCGATCTGGAGAACCGCAAGACCGTACTGGACCTGATCGAGGTGAACGAGAGGGCGAAGATAATGGACTTAGGGTGCTCTGATGGCGAGTTTGCCCTGAGGATCGCCCAGAAGGCGGAAACGTTGAACATCTTCGGAGTCGAGTTCTTAAAGGAGGCTGCGCAGCAGGCCGGGAGCCGAGGAATCAGAGTCTGCCAGGCGGATCTGAACGAGATCCTGCCCCTGGCAGCAGAGAGCTTCGATGTCGTTCATGCCAATCAGGTGCTGGAGCACCTGTCCGAGACGGACCGGTTTATCAAAGAGGTTCATAGAATACTCAAGCCCAGTGGTTATGCGGTCATATCTACACCCAATCTCGCCGGTCTGCATAACATATTATCCTTAGTTTTGGGCAAGCAGCCGTTCACTGCCCATGTGAGCAATGAGGTGATTGTGGGCAACTCTAACATAAGGCAGGAGACATGAAAATACTGCAGACACCGGCGAGGATATTTGCCACCGGTGGAGTGGAGAGCTATGTTTGCAACCTCTCCAGAGAGCTCATCGGGATGGGGCATGATGTGGGGGTGATATGCGCGGACGGGCCGGGGGAAAACGATATTGATCAGCGTATTCACACAAAAACACTGAAAAGCAGGGGGAAAATAGCCAATACCAGCATCAACCCGTATTTGCCATTGGCCTTGTATAGGGAGGATTTCGATATCCTTCACACTCATCTTCCCACTCCTTGGAGCGCTGACTGGAGCGGCCTGATCTCACGGTTAAAGAAAAGGCCTCTTGTCCTGACATATCATAATGACATAGTGGGTGAAGGATGGGCAGGCCAGATCGCCTGGATCTACAATAAAACCGCTCTGAAGCTGCTGATGAAGTCTGCCGGCGGCATCATTGTGACCAGAAACAGGTATGTATCGCCATATCTTAAGGATTATGCCGGCAAGGTCTTCTTCGTACCCCTGGGCATAGATGTTGATGCCTTCAGGCCCAAGGAGGCCCCCCCGAAAGGCGATATATTTTTCCTCAGCGTCCTGGATGAGTTCCATAGGTACAAAGGGCTGGAGGTCCTCTTTGCTGCCTTGAAGATCATGAAGCAAGAATTGCCCGATGTGCGACTGGTGGTGGGAGGGGGGGGCTGTATGCTCGACCATTATAGGCATATGGCCGACTCTCTGGGCATCGGTGATAATGTAAGCTTCGCTGGCTTTATCCCCTCCAAGAAGCTCATCGAGTACTACAATGGCTGCAAGCTTTTTGCCCTCCCCTCCACCGATCCCAGGAGGGAGGGTTTTGGGATTGTTCCCCTGGAGGCAATGGCCTGTGAAAGGCCGGTGGTTGTCACCGAGATCATGGGCATGGCCGGAGACATTAATAAATGTGGGGCAGGAATGGTGGTGAGATGCAATGATAAAGAGGCTCTGGCATCGTCCATGCTCGCCATCCTGAAGGATGATGACCTGGCAGGAAGGATGGGCGCCGAAGGCAGAAAGCTCGCAATTGGAAAGTATAGCTGGCGAAGAGCAGCAGAGCAGATTGAAAGGGTCTACCGGGAATTGCTCTAGAGATGGCATTGATTAGCGTAATCGTGCTGAATTATAATGGCAAAGGATTCTTGGATGGCTGTCTCACCTCCCTCGCCTCCCAGACCTATTCGGATTTTGAAGTGATAGTGGTGGATAATGGATCGAGGGACGGCAGTCCTGATTATCTCGAGGAAAATTATCCCTGGGTCAGGCTGGCAAAAAACGATGAGAACCTGGGGTTTGCCGGTGGAACCAATGTCGGAATAAGGGCAGCGAAAGGGGAATTCATTCTCACCCTGAACAACGATTCCAGGGCGGACAGCCGATTCATAGAGGAGCTGATCAAGCCCATGGCCGATCCCGAGGTCGGAGTATGCGCTGCAAAGATGCTGTTTCCCGATGGGCGCATCAACTCTGCCGGGATATGCATATCCAGGAGCGGAGCTGCCTGGGACCGGGGGATGTTCGAGCCGGATCGAGGGCAGTATGAATTCGTGGAAGAGGTATTTGGAGCCTGTGCGGGAGCGGCCCTTTACCGGAGGGAGATGCTGGATGAGATCGGTCTTTTCGATGAGGATTTCTTTCTATACCTGGAGGACGTGGATCTGGCCTTTCGGGCCCGTCTGGCCGGCTGGAAGTGCTTATATGTGCCTGGTGCCAGGGTAATTCACCACCATGGAGGAACTGCCGGAGTGGGATCGGATCTGGCCGTCTATTATGGCAACAGGAACATTGTATGGTATCCGATCAAGGATTTTCCGTTCAGGCTTCTGATCACCTCTCTGCCTTTTATAGTGGCCAGAAATTTGGCAGTTATCCCCTACTATGCTCTGCGCGGCCAGGGTGGGGTCATCCTTAAATCGAAGCTCGGTGCTCTGAAGGGCGTCGTAAAGATGATGGGGAAGCGAAAGGATGTCGTGCGCCGGGCAGATTATTCCCAGATCAATAGGTTCGTTGAGATCTGGGGCGGAATAAAGAGGCAATAGGATAAAGAGGCATTAAGATGTGGATCTTCGAATATAGGGAGCTGATCAAGATTCTCACCATCAGCGACCTTAAGGTTAAGTATCAGAGCTCCGTTTTGGGCTTTGCCTGGTCGCTCTTGAATCCGCTTCTTATGATGCTGGTCCTCTATCTGGTCTTCAGCAATGTGTTCAATGCTAATCAGGACAATTTTGCCCTTTACCTGCTGATCGGCATCGTAAGCTGGCGATTCATGGCCATAGGAAGCTCAGCCGCCATGGGGGCTATAGTGGGCAAATCCAGCCTGGTGACCAAGATCTATATCCCCCGTCAGGTTCTGGTGACGAGCGTAGTTCTGTCCAACCTGATAAGCTCAATTCTGGAGTTCCTGGTGCTTGTGCCCCTGCTCATTATCCTTGGCGCTGGAATCTCACCTTATATCCTGCTCTTCCCTTTTATACATATGATTTATTTCCTTATCGTATATGGAATAAGCTTAATCCTGGCAGCTCTTTATGTCTATTACCGCGATCTTAACCAGATATGGGATGTGCTCATTCAGATCGGATTTTTCCTCTCGCCGATAGTCTATCCCCTCAGCACTGTGCCGCCGAAGTATCTGGACTATTATATGCTCAATCCCATGACCGCATTGATACAGATGTATAGGGATGTGCTGCTCTACCATCAGCTGCCTGCACCGCAGGATGTGGCCATAACAATTGCAGCTGGTCTGTTCATCATGGTTGCTGGCACTTTAGTCTTCAAGAAGCTGGAGCGCAGGTTTGCGGAGGAGATCTGAATATGCCTATGCCTCTCGCCGAGATTAATAAGGGCCTGGATAAGTTGAACCTGGTGAAGGGCGGCATAGGCCGGGGCACTAACGGCAATGCAATAGTGGTGGAGGGCATCACCAAGAATTTCAGAATACCGAAAGAGAAGAAGCTCACCGTCTTCGAGCACCTGGCCGGGCTGGTGGGGAGGGGCACCAGCTCTTATGATGAGTTCATGGCCCTGCAGGATGTCAGCTTCGCTGTGAAACATGGCGAGACCTTTGGGGTGATCGGGCCCAACGGCTGCGGCAAGAGCACTCTGCTCAAGGTTCTGGCGGGAGTTCTCTATCCGGATAGCGGCAGGGTGGAGATAAACGGAAAAATCGCGCCTTTTCTGGAATTGGGAGTTGGCTTTCAGCCGGAGCTCTCCGCCCGGGATAACATCTACTTATACGGGGCGATAATGGGCCTGACCCATAAAGAGGTAGACCAGAGATACGATGAGATAATGGAGTTCTCTGAGCTGCAACGCTTCGAGAACATGAAGCTGCGCAACTTCTCCTCGGGGATGTATGTGCGGCTGGCCTTTGCCACTGCCATCCAGACCAATCCGGATGTCATGCTGGTGGATGAGGTCTTATCGGTGGGGGATGAGTCCTTCCAGAAGAAATGCAGCGATAAGATAGATGAGATTCGCAAAGCGGGCAAGACCATCCTCCTGGTCTCTCACTCTTTGGCCACGGTGCGCTCGCTATGCAGCCGCTGCATGCTCATGAACCGCGGCCAGGTAGTGGCCTTGGGGGAGACTGAGGGGGTCTTGGCGGAGTATGAAAGGATGAGGGGGGCCGGCACATAAGGCATATTATCTTAATCGGTCCGGGCGAAAAGAAATGTGGGGATGGCCACCATAGACTTGGGATGGAAGACATCCAGCTGGCGGGGAGAGCCGGTCACAAATAGATCAGAGAATATCAGGGCGCTCAAGATAGCCACTGGGATCAGGTCCAGCCATTCGATGAACCATCGGGGCAGTCTCTGCTGGGAGTGATATCCACTTTTCGTCTCCGGTCTCCGTCTCGTCTCCATCCAGGTGTCCAGCAGCTTGATGGGCTCGATGCAGTGCAATATGACGGAGCAAAGCCCAAATATTATACTGTATCACCGTAGAAAAATTTATATAACTTAAGAGAATTTCGATGTACACCTTAAATCAAGTAATTGACATTAAGGAGAATTAAAGATGAAAAAACAACTATTTGCAGGGATTCTTGGCATCTTTCTTGCCATCACGTTCCTCGGCACGGCCCTTGCCGAAGAGGAGAACGCCAGCACGACCGATCTCCAGATCGCTATAACCGCCGCCAACTTCGTGGCCACCAGCCCGGAGAAGGAGAACCTGGATGACGAGTGGGTAGAGATCACCAACGAAGGCTCTTCGGACGTGAATCTGGCCGGCTGGACTCTAGCCGATGCTCAGAACCACACCTACACCTTCCCCGACTTCGCCCTTGCTGCCGGGGCTAAAGTTGTCCTGCACACGGGCGAGGGAGATGACGATGTAGAGAACCTCTTTTGGGACCGGAGCACATCCATCTGGAACAACAGCGGCGATCTGGCCGTCCTGTTGGATCCCGAGGGCAACATGGTCTCCCAGTATCCCGAGGACGAGGCCTGAAGCCTCAAATTTTTTCTTTAATCCCGTTGTTTTCCATATTGTTATTCATCGCCATCTGCGGAACAATAGTGAGAGCGTCTTAGGTAGATCGATCAAATTGGCCGCCGGTGTCATGGCCCGCCTGGCTTCCATCACCCCCTCAGATAATTCCTTTCCATTGTCATGGCTCCGAAAGAGATATATTTGCTCATCTCTCTTTTGCAGCAGTTGAGGAGATCAGTGCGCAAGATAGGAGGTCAGCCCTTGAAAGAGATACGATTACACGGCCGTGGAGGTCAGGGATCGGTCACGGCAGCTGAGATAATAGCCGTTGCCGCCTTTGAGGATAAGAGGTTCTCTCAGGCATTTCCGGCCTTTGGAGTAGAACGGAGGGGTGCGCCGGTTATGGCCTTTGCCCGAATAGCCGATAAACCCATCCGAGTGAGGAGCCAGATATATGAACCAGACTATGTCATCGTCCAGGATGTGACCCTTTTGGACGTGGTCGATGTGGCCAGTGGACTCAAACCGGACGGCAAGATAATAATCAACACCGACCGTTCACGAGAGCAGCTCAAGCTTGACACAAAGGCCGAGGTCATCACCATCGATGCCACCAAGATCGCCATGGAGGTTTTGGGAAGGCCCATTGTGAACACCACAATGCTCGGCGCATTCTGCGGTGCCAGCGGAGAGGTGGGGCTGGAGAGCCTGAACAAAGCCATATCCGAGCGTTTCCGGGGAGAATTGGGGAAGAAAAACCTGCTGGCCATTAAAACAGCCTACGAGAGGGTTTCTTGATGGAAATTAAGGCTGGTAAACTGGTAGATCCGTGCAGCACCAGAATAACGAAGACCGGTGCCTGGCGGACTTTTGTGCCCGTTGTCGATCATAAGGCATGTATAAAATGCAGCCTCTGTGCGATCTACTGTCCAGAGGGCTGCATCCACCAGGTAGATGGGCTGTTTGTCCCTGACCTGGATTACTGCAAAGGTTGCAGCGTGTGTGCCAATGAATGCCCACGCATGGCGATTACCATGGTCTTGGAGGATAAGTGATGAGCAAAGGAAGCAATAGCAGTATGCCCCAGAATACTGCAAATATGAGAGTGGTTGAGGGCTCCTATGCAGTGGCCCATGCGGTCATGTGTTGCCGGCCGGATGTGATCTCCGCCTATCCCATTACCCCTCAGACCCATATTGTGGAAAACCTCTCCCAGCTGGTGGCTGACGGCGAGCTGGACAGCGCATTCCTGACGGTTGACTCCGAGTTCTCGGCGCTCTCCGTCCTGGTCGGCTCCACCGCATGCGGTGGCAGAGGCTACTCCTCGACCACCAGCCAGGGATTAGCTCTGATGTACGAGGTCCTCTACAACGTCTCAGGCATGAGGCTTCCCATTGTGATGACCGTGGCCAACCGCGCCGTTGGGGCTCCCCTGAACATCTGGAACGACCAGCAGGACTCCGTCGGAGCTCGCGATGCAGGATGGCTGCAGATCTATGTGGAGAATGTGCAGGAAGCAGTCGATGCCACCCTCCAGGCCTATAAGATCGCCGAAGACCCGGAGATCCGAACTCCGATCATGGTCTGCATGGATGGATTCATCCTCACCCATGTCTATGAGCCGGTGGAGCTCCTGGACAAGGAGAAGGCACGGGAGTTTCTGCCCGATTTCAAGCCGGCAAACATCCTGGACCCGAACAATCCCCTGACCTTTGGAGCCTTCGCCGATCCATCCACCTATACGGAGTTCCGCTATCAGCAGTTCGAGGCCCATCAAAAGGCGCTGGAGAAGATAGAGCAGGTGGCCAGGGACTTCGAGAAGGCCTTTGGCCGATATTACGGTGGGCTCATAGACAGCTATTACGCTGAGGATGCTGAGGTGGTTCTGGTAACCATGGGCTCAATTATCGGCACCATCAAGGATGCCATCGATGAGATGAGGGCAGAGGGGATAAAGGTGGGCCTGGTCAAGGTCAGATGCTACCGGCCTTTCCCGGTTGCAGCCCTGCGCAAGGCCCTCTCTGGCGCCAAGGTGATCGCAGTGGTGGAAAAGGATGTCTCCATAGGAAACGAGGCCGGCCTGGTGACTGATCTCAAGGCGTCGTTCTATAACAGCGACATAAGGACGCCCATTATCGGCTTTGTCGCCGGTCTGGGGGGCCGGGACATCACCATCAAAGACATAAGAAAGATGGTAGAGAAGGCCCTTGCCGCCGAGAAGGGAATCGAGTGCGAGTTCGAGTTCCTGGATCTGAGAAAGGAGATTCTTTAGGAGGCTATAAAAATGGAAAGATCTTTGCTGGCACCGGGCCACAGGGCTTGTGCGGGATGCGCCATGCCCACCACCATCAGGCTGGTCTTGGATGCGGCCGGGCCGAACACCATCGTGGTCTCGCCCACCGGCTGCCTGGAGGTTGTAACCACCCCCTTCCCGGAGAGCGCCTGGTGCGTTCCCTGGATTCACTCCCTGTTCGAGAATGCAGCAGCTGTAGCCTCGGGAGTGGAGGTCATGCTCAAGCGCCAGGGCCGGGATATCAATGTTGTGGTGATAGGAGGAGACGGGAGCACATTCGATATCGGCATGGGCTCGAACTCCGGCATGTTCGAGCGCGGCCATAAGGTGCTTTATGTCTGCTACGATAACGAGGCTTATATGAACACCGGAGTGCAGCGCAGCGGCTCTACGCCCTTCTGCGTTCACACAACCACCACTCCATCAGGTTCTGAGTCCTTCGGCAATCCCCGGCCCAAGAAGGATATGCCAGGCATCGCCCTGGCTCATGGCGTGCCCTATGTGGCCACCGCCTCGGTAGCCTACCCTGTGGACCTGAGAAGGAAGGTAAAGGAGGCTCTGAAGGCCAATGGACCATCCTATATTCAGGTCAATGCCCCCTGCATCACCGGCTGGACATTCGATGCCGGAACCATGATCGAGCTAGCTCGTCTCGCAGTGGAGACTGGCCTGTGGCCCCTCACGGAGTATGTCGATGGAAAGCTGGTGGGGGTGAAGAAGATCCGCCGACCCAAGCCGGTCGAGGAGTATCTCAGCCTGCAGGGCCGCTACAAGCATCTGTTCAAGAAGCCCAATGGCGCAGATATGTTGAAGCATATCAAAGCTCTGGCAGATGGAAACATCGCCAGGTATAATCTGGTTGATTGAAGATGTACGTAGGCCGGATAGTGGTCGCAGGCCGTGCCCAGGGAAGGAGCTTTGTAGCCTACAGAGTCTCCTCCCGCTCTTTTCCCAACCGGAGGGCAGAGGTCCGTGAGAAATCGATAACAGTTTTGCCTTTGGATCCTGCTGACCTGGCACGGAACCCTTACATCTCCTACAACTGCATTCGGGTGGCAGATGATGTGGCTGTGGTCACTAACGGCACTCATACCGATATGATCACAGAGAGGATCGAGGACGGGCAGAGTCCGGGAGATGCCATGGCCTTGAGCCTGCTCGCTTATGGCCACGAGAGGGATGAACTGGACACACCCCGCATCGCTGGGGCTGTGCGCGGGAACAGGGTATGGCTGGGGATCGCCAGGAAGGACGAGCTCCGGGTGCAGCAGTTCAGGTTGGATGAGGGCCGGGCCTTAATGGTGGCGACATATGAGAAGACCGATTTCGAGGATGTCTCGATGTCGGCCCGGGATGCGGCCGGGATAGCCCGCAAAGCCCATGATCTCTCCTTTGAGAGGCCGGTCTGCGCGGCTGCTGCCCTGGCTTGCTCTGCTGAGCCTAATGGGGGATTTATTCTCGCGGCATATAATCCGGATTGAAAGGCACCGGAAGTGAATTTTGAGGTGTTGTTTATGGAGATCAATGGTGTGCAAATTGATGATACCTTTGCTGAAGCTTTTCCCATTAAGATGGCAAGGGTGCAGATCACAGCAGTGACAGAGAGATGGGCCCTGGAGGCGGCGAGGGAAGCCACGGGATTTGGAACCTCAGTGATTGGATGTCCTGCTGAGGCGGGCATAGAGTGCCTCGTGGATGGAAGAGAGACCGTCGACGGCCGGCCTGGTGTGAACATCCTCTTATGCAACATGGGCTTCAAGAACCTGGAGAACTCATTGCTCATGAGGCTGGGCCAGTGCGTGCTCACTGCACCCACCGCCGCTGCTTACAGCGGCATGCATGATGCGGAAAAGCAGTTTGATACCGGCAAGAAGCTGAGCTTCTTCGGGGATGGCTACCAGAAGACAGAGGAGATGTTTGGACGGAACATCTGGAAGATACCTCTCATGTCCGGCGACTTCATCATCGAGAACAGCTTTGGGGCGGTCGAAGGAATCGCCGGGGGCAATTTCCTGATACTGGGCCAGAACCAGATGTCCGGCCTGATGGCAGCCGAGGCGGCGATAGACTCCATTCGCAAGGTCAAAGGCACTATCACCCCCTTCCCGGGAGGAATAGTCTCCAGCGGGTCGAAGGTGGGCTCAAAGTACAAGTTCCTCAAGGCCTCCACCAACTCCGCATTCTGCACATCGCTCCGGGAGGACGGCGTCTGCGTTCTGGCGGAGGATGTCTCTTGCGTCTTTGAGATAGTGATCAATGGCGTTGACCGGGAGGCCATAGAGAATGCCATGCTGGCGGGGATCCATGCTGCCTGTCAAGTGCCTGGCATTCTGAAGATAACCGCAGCCAATTACGAGGGGAAGCTGGGCATTCATCATTTCCCGCTGCATAGCGTGCTGGAGTAGAGCAAGACCCAGACATTTTCTCTTTTTAGTTTTTATTAAAATATTTGAATCATAGGAGTTGATAGCCCGTGATGGTCGCCCCAGAAATAGCCGATGTTCAGGATCGAATTAAGACCTGGCTTGTACAGGAGGACATATTCAAGGAAGAGGTGCCCAGCGAGAGCCTATACTATCAGATCGCTGCTGAATATCCTGCCCGGTCGGGCAGGCATTTGAGCATCATTCAGCCCCGGGGCCACGAGGATATGGTTGTGATCTTCAGCCGGATAATGCTGGCTGATGTCCATCAAAAGGCCATCATGCACCTTTTGCCTCAGCAGAAAGAGAGGCTCATGTGGCAGATACGCTATGACCTCCTGTTCCGCCAGTCCAGCTTCGAGATCGAGCCTGCAGGAGAGGATATGCGGAGCATTCGTTTCACCAGGGAGATCTACTACGACGGCCTGACCAAGGACAGGCTGATGGAAGCGATAAGAGAGAACTTCAAGTGTGAGCTTTATGTGGTCTGGAAATTCCAGGAGCTGTTTGGCGAGGGATCAGCAGCAAAGGACTCAAAGCCGCCTGAACCGATGTATATCTAGCCGCTATGGATCTGGTGGATAGAAAATAGAGGCATGAGGCCTCTTGAGGACATCTCAAGAGATCTCATAAACCAGATTCACGCTGGCCGTCACTTCCATCTCTCCTGGTTGGATCGGGGTAGCATCCATTGCATATGAATAGCTTCTGGAAGCCTCCATGACATATCCATAGCCAACCGTTATCTCCAGGATCTTTCCCAGCTCCAATCCGGCGGCACTGGCGGCAACCTGAGCCTTCCTTTGCGCCTCCTTGATGGCAATAGTCATGGCCTCATCATTCTGAGGGGTTGGATCCTTGAGGTCGAACTTGACTTCCTGGATGCTGTTTGAGCCCGCGCTTACCGCCACATCCAAGACCCGGCCCACGTCTGCGGTATTCTCCAGCCTCACTGTTACCTGGTTCGTGGCCAGGAAGGTCGGAGCCTCCTGCGTTGCATCAGCGTCCCGGGGCTCGTCCTGAGGCATTGTGGTCAGGCTGAACCTGCTGGTCTGCATCTGGCTCTCATTGATGCCCGCTTCGAGCAGGGCATTGATGGTTTGGTTCATCAGGATGGCATTCTCTTCGGCTGCTTCTGCTGCGCTTGTGCTCCGGGTCTCAACCCCAAGAACTATCGTTGCCATATCCGGAGCTGCTTTCACCTTACCCTCGCCATCCACTCTCAGCTTAGATACATCTGTTCCATTATCCGCCGCCATTGCAGGTATGACCAATGACAATAGCAGCACCCCCATTAATACACTGCATATCTTTTTCATAGACTAACCCCTTTATACTGATGTCATTGTAGTGTCTTATAAGATAAACTCATAGGTCACCATGACCCTGGAGCTGACATCCATCATCCTGCCCTCGCCCGAGCCACCGCCATAGGAATAGTCTATTCCCAGATCGGGATAAGCGAAGATATCCATGGCCTTTCCCAGGCTTCCCCCGGCATCCGCGGCTATGGTAGCTGCATTCTTTCTGGCATCGTCCAGAGCTTTCTTGCGGGCTTCTGCCCGAGCGTCGCTTGAGTCCTTCAGGTAGTATCCCGCCACATAGGCGTTAGCGCCTGCCGATCGAGCGGCATCCAGCACCTTATCGATCCTGGACTCATCTTTGGCCTGGAGACGGATGACCGTGGACCTTTGCAGAGTGGATGCGCTCTGAGTGACATTCTCGCATACAGTGGTGTTATTCACTGTCTTGCAGACTTTGCTCGAGGACTGGAAGTTGGATATGCCGCTTCCCTGGCCGGGCAGGATCTCCTCATCCTTGACCCCCGCTTTCTTCAAGGCGGATATCACCCGGTTCATCTCCTCTCCGACCTCATCCTGGGCTTGAGTAATATTTTCATTGCTGCTTTCAACCGAGACGGAGATAGTGACTATATCTGCAGGAACGGTCACCGTTCCCACCCCCTCAACCGTCAGAGGGTAGACGTCACCCACTACAGCTCCAAAGAGCGCGTTCCATATTATAACGCAGAATAAGACAACCGACCACTTCATATTAATCCCCATCTATGGAAATACTCGAAGATATTTAAGCGCTCTGCTGGTCTCGTTGCCCATAAGAGACCCGTTCCATCCACTCATGTCATTCCATTCTCTTCTTCTTCATTCGACCACCATCTTTAATTTCAGAATAAACATCCATCACCTTCATGAGCAAGATCGGAAAGGCGATCCGGCTGGAGCGCATCCTGGATCGCAAGACGCACAGGACCATCATCATCCCCATGGATCATGGAATATCTGTAGGACCCATTGCCGGACTGATAGATATGCCGGCCACGGTAGACAAAGTGGCAGAAGGCGGGGCCAATGCCGTCCTGGGACATATGGGCCTACCATTGCATGGCCACCGGGGATATGGAAGGGATGTGGGATTGATCATTCATCTCTCTGCATCCAGCTCACTAGGTCCTGATCCAAACCACAAGGTTTTGGTGACGGACGTCGAGGACGCCATAAGAGTGGGAGCGGATGCAGTGAGCATCCACGTTAATGTTGGAGCCGATGATGAGGCGGAGATGCTCCATGATCTGGGAAGGGTGGCACGAAGCTGCGACCAATGGGGCATACCCCTGATCGCCATGATGTATCCGCGCGGGCCAAAGGTGAAGTCTGAGCATAATGTAGAACATGTGAAGCTGGCAGCACGCATAGGCTCGGAGCTGGGGGCGGATATAGTCAAGACGAATTACACTGGCTCGCCCGACACCTTCCAGGAGGTGGTAAGAGGCTGCAGCGTGCCTGTTGTCATCGCCGGCGGACCGAAGATGGACACTGAACGGGATCTATTGCAGATGGTCTACGATGCGGTTCAGGTGGGCGGAGCAGGGGTGGCCTTCGGCCGCAATGTCTTCCAGGCAGAGGATCCAACTCTCCTTGTAAGAAGGCTGTGCAAGGTAGTCCACGAGGGCTACACTCCGGATGAGGCGGAGAAGGTCACCCTCTAACAATTTTTATATCAGGACTATAAAACTCTAAATTGACCCGTCTGGTTGATGATAGCCAAATCGACCGCAACCTATATCCACTTATTCGAATACATTAGGAAGCATGAAGCTTATAGCTCCCTTTCTTCTTGCCATTTTGATGCTGGCCATCCCCGCTGCAATGGGCCAGGATGCTGAGCACTGGATCGCCAAGACGAAAAGCGATTATTATAACGGCTCATACTCACTTGCCTTGGATGATATCGATCAATATCTGAAGATCAATCAGAGCGACACCTGGGCCTGGAGCTTCAGGGCCAATCTCCTGCTGAAGATGGAAAGATACGAAGAGGCGCTGGAGAGCTTTGACAGGATCATTTCTCTGGACCAATCCAATGCAAAAGCCTACAATGATCGTGCTCTCGTCCTCTCAGGACTGAACCAGGATGAAGAGGCACTGGTTTCTCTTGAAGCTGCCCTGCAGATCGATCCCCTTAATGCTAACTTCTGGTACAACCAAGGAATAGTTCTGGAGAAGATGGAACGGTACAATGAGTCACTGGAAGCCTACAGAAAGGCGATTGATCTAGATGGGGATCTAGATCGAGCCTGGTACCGTCAGGGCCATGTCCTTCTGATAGTGCAGAGATTTGATGAATCTCTAGCTTCCCTGGATAAGGCAGTCGAATTCAACCCCGAGAACGCAGAGGCATGGAACGATAAGGGCGTGGTTTTGAGGAAACTGGAACGGGATGAGGAGGCACTCGATTGCTTCCAGAGGGCGATCCAGCTCGATCCCTCAAATGAGCTCTATCGGGAGAATTTGAATGATCTTGGCTGGGATGAGCCCATCGCAGACTCTCCAGGAGCAATCTCGGAAAAGGTATTGGACTTCTCCTAGGCCCAATACTGGTGCGCCATAATCCATCAGTTGCTGAGATTATGGCGCTCGGGCATTCCGCTACTATGATATTTCCGAAAATCCAAGATATGCCTCTGGATCATCTCATTTATGCTTATTAGCGACTGAACGAATACCAGAGTATTTTTATAGGTTCAAAGGCCAATACTAGTATCAGGTGATATAAATCATGATCAAAGGTCTATTAAAATTGTTCATCAGCCTGATGGCCTTCACTTGGCTTGCTAAAAGAATCCTCCGCCGCCGCATCCAGCAGGAGGAGGAGACTGAGGATGTCTCCTCAGATTCCTGGCATAGTTGAATGCCAAATCAGTTCCATCTCAAGTGCTCCCGGTCAGGCAGATCCAGCCCTGCCCGGAGCCGGTCGCGGATGCATTAAATGATCTGCTGATCTAGCGATCTATTGATGATCTATCTGGCCTTCACCACCACCGTTCTGGCCACGCTATCGCCCAATCTCTGCTGTTTATCGGATCGCCAGATCAATATTGCGCCGATGAGGTAAGCAAATAGGCCATCAATTATGCGCAGGATGTTTCTTGTGAACGCCTGGCTCATGTCTATGGGGCTGCCATCCTCCCTGACCACCTTGATTTTGGTGATCATCTTGCCCACGGTCTGGCCTTTCGATCCCTCCAAGACAGATTTTCTAAAAATTGGAATTAAGCCTCGGACGGGATTCGAACCCGCGACCTCGTCCTTA
>WOYI011391208.1_pt1 | contig 40555 bp, 38 predicted proteins | sample 6423411 | NCBI WGS metagenome assembly WOYI01 (sample SAMN13441803, study PRJNA592873) | oil field metagenome | biome: oil field; feature: oil-well bore; material: oil-contaminated soil; isolation source: oil-contaminated soil from oil-well borehole | place: Germany: Wietze | collected 2016-10-18 ... | reverse complement strand
CCCGACGACGCCGATCCCGACGACGCCGATCCCGACGACGCCGATCCCGACGACGCCGATCCCGACGACGACCGGGAAGGCGGTCGTCAACGCGGTGAACGCGAACCAATTCGCATCCAGCGCCAGGACGATGCCCGCGGAGATCACCGCGATCGCGGCCAGTTTCGATCCGAACTTCAACCCTACCGCGAGGGTGGGCCGAACAGCCGGCGAGTCTAGGAGAGGGCGGCGCGCACCCGCCGCACATCGTCGGTGATCTGCGCCACGAGCGCATCGATGCCCTCGAACGCCGCCATCCCGCGGATGCGACGGACGAACTGCACCTCGACCCGGTGGCCGTAGAGGTCGAGATCGGTCTCGTCGAGGACGTAGGCCTCGACCTGACGGACCGGCACATCGCCGAACTGCGGGTTCACGCCGATCGAGATGGCCGCCGGATAGCGCACGCCCGACCGCAATCCGTCTGCCGAGCCCTCATCGATCAGCCAGCCGGCGTAGACGCCGTCGGCCGGCACGAAGCCTTCGTGATCGGAAGCGAGGTTCGCCGTCGGGAAGCCCAGCTCGCGCCCGCGCTTGAGCCCGTGCTCGACCTCGCCCCACATCGACGCGGGCCGGCCGAGCAGCTTGGCGGCCGTCTCCACATCGCCCTCGGCGAGCAGTTCGCGAATCCAGGTCGACGAGACGCGGCGGCCCGCGCCGATCGCCCGGACGTCGTCGACGACGTCCACGTCGAAGCCCCACTCGCGACCCAGTTCGCGCAGCACTTCGGGGTTTCCCGCCGCCCCGCGCCCGAACCGGAAGTCGGCGCCCACCATGACGGTGCGCACGCCCAGGGCACCCACCAGCACGCGCTGGACGAACTCGGGCGCGGTCAGGTTCGCGAGCTCCGCATCGAAGCGCAGCACGAGGGCGGCATCGATGCCGGTCTCTGCCAGCAGCTGCACCTTCTGGTGCAGGCCGATGAGGTCTTCGGGGCACAGTTCGGGGCGCAGGATTGCGAGCGGGTTGCGGTCGAAGGTCACTGCGACCACGCGCGCGTCCCCGGTTGCGGCATCCACCCGCGCCCGGTCGAGCAGGGCGCGATGCCCCGAGTGCACACCGTCGAACTTGCCGATCGCGACGACCGACGGTCCGAACCCCGCCGGCACCTCGGATGGATCGTGGAAGACGATCATGTCGCCACCGCTGCGGTCGCAGCATCCATCGTCGTCGTCGCCGGCCGCGGACGATGGGTGGCCAGCCACCAGATGCCGAAGAACGGAAGCACGAGCGGCACGAACAGGTACCCCATGCCGAACCACGACCACACGGTCGGGTGGGCGAACAGGTCGGGAAGCACCAGGCTCAGCGTTCCGATGACCAGGACCCCGGCGAGCTCGAAGCAGATCGCCACCCAGGCGGTGAGGTACCAGCCTCGCGAGCCGGCGAACACCAGCGCGAGAGTGGCGACGATGTACACGACGGCCGATGCCGCCGACAGCGTGTAGGCGAGCGGTGCCTCATCGAAACGCTGCGCGATCTGGACGAACGACCGGCCGGTGGCGGCGAGCGCCATGATCGCATACACGATCACGAGCACGCGTCCGATGCCGGACATGCGGGGGCGGGTTGACGGCGACATGACTGGTCAAGCTTACGCGGTGCCTCAGGCCGCCTGGATAGTCCAGATCGCCTGCATCCGCCACACCATGACGGCGACGGCAAGGGCGCCGATGCCCATGATGACCGTGCTCCACCGGCTGCGCTCGAGCAGAGCCCAGGCGACCGCCGCCGGCGGGATCAAGGCTGCCGAGACGAGATAGACCCAGAACTCCAGAAGGCTGCCGGTCGGCGGATTGCCCGCCAGCGGAGCGATGATCGCAATCACGATCTGCACGATCAGCAGCAGCTCCACAAGCGCCAGCCCGCCGACGCTCAGATCGCTCGGGCGGCGCCCGGCGAGCCCCAGCACGATGCACAGCAGTCCGGCCGCGACGGCGACGACGACCTGGGCGATCGTGAACCACAGCATCATACGGAGGCCTCCTCGGGTAGGTTCATGACGCTCTTCACGTCGTCGCCGCGACGGTCCACGATACCGACGAGTCCGCCCGCGGGATCGATCGCCGCGGAGGGGATCCGGGCGAGGCGGGATGCCGCCCCCCGAAGACGCTTGCCGTGGCGCAGGTCGCGCGCCTCGTCGGCCGATACCGGGAAAGATCCCAGGACCGCGGTGGCGACCTCAGCCGGGGCGCGCAGCGCAGTGGCGTCGAGATCGTCGACCGATGCCGCACCCACCACGCCGAAAGGGCCGATGCGCGTGCGGCGCAGCGCGGTCAGGTGTCCACCCACCCCCAGCGCCTCGCCGAGGTCGCGGGCGAGCGCGCGGATGTAGGTGCCGCTCGAGCTGTCCACGACGACGTCGAGGTCGAGGAAGCCTCCGTCGCGGCGATCGCGCAGCACGTCGAACCTCGAGACGGTGACCGTGCGCGCGGCGAGTTCGACCTCCTCCCCCGCGCGGACGCGGTCGTACGCGCGACGCCCGCCCACCTTGATCGCCGAGACGCGGCTGGGCACCTGCGAGATCTCACCGGTCAGGTCGGCGATCGCGGCGGTGATCGCCGCCGGGTCGACGGCTGCGGCATCCGTCACGGCGCCGATCACGCCGTCGGCGTCGTCGGTGTCGGTGGTGGCTCCGAGGCGGATCGTGGCCTCATAGGTCTTGTCGAGCCCGACGATGTATGTCAGCAGACGGGTCGAGGCTTCGACGCCGAGGATCAGCAGGCCGGTCGCCATCGGATCCAGCGTGCCGGCATGCCCGATCCTGCGGGTGCCGAGCGCCTTGCGCGCCCGCGCCACCACATCGTGGCTGGTCATGCCGCCGGGCTTGTCGACCAGCAGCACACCCGATGCGACCATCAGCAGGAGTCCGCGAAGACCCGCCGCGGATGCGCGGGATCGGTATTGTCGACGATCGCTGAGGCCTCGGTGCGGGGCTGAGCCTCCGTGAGGTACAGCTCCAGGCCGTCGCGGCTGCGGGCATTCGCTGACGCGGACGGACTCCGGTCGGACCCGTCCCGCAACGCCATGCGGCCGAACGCGGCCTCGAGCGGCACATCGAGCCAGACCGACCAGTTCCACAGCCCACGCAGTTCGGGGCGGTGCAGGAAGATCCCGTCCACGATGAGGACGGCATCCCGCGGCGCGGTCGTCCACGCGGCCTCGACCGCGGTGTCGCGTTCGAGGTCGAACGCGGCGAGCTGGAACCCGGTGCTCGCACCCGTCTGGCCCCCTTCGCGGAAGGGATCGATGAGCGCACGGCGGAAGGTCGAGTAGTCGAACGAATCGCGGTAGTAGCCCTCGGCCGAGCTCCGGCCCCGCGCGTTGCGATCGGCACGCGGGCGGTGGAAGTCGTCCATGGAGGCGCGGAACACGGCTGAGCCGTCCTCGGCGAAGACCTCGGCCAGGGCGTCGGAGAAGACCGTCTTGCCTGCGCCCTCGATGCCGTCGACCGCGATGATGACGCGTCCGCTGCGATTGTGCCGGCGCGCCTCGTCGCGCAGTTCCCGCAGGAGCGTCGTGGCGGGGGTGATGGGCAGGCGCATGGCTTCCAGCCTACGGGCGGAGCCGAACCTCTTCGCCGCGCGCATAGGCTGATCGGCATGCCCGAGATCGCCGCGCCGCTGACCGCATGGTACCGGCGCAACGCGCGGGATCTGCCCTGGCGCGAACCCGGATTCGGGGCGTGGGGAGTGCTCGTGAGCGAGTTCATGCTGCAGCAGACCCCCGTGAACCGCGTCATCCCGCACCTCGAAGCCTGGCTCGCGCGCTGGCCGACTCCGACCGACCTCGCCGCGGCTGCTCCGGCCGAGGCGGTGCGCCAATGGGCGAACCTGGGCTACCCGCGGCGGGCACTGTGGCTGCACCGGGCGGCGGTCCGGATCCGCGACCAGCACGGCGGGGTCGTGCCGCGCGACGTCGACACCCTGCTGTCGCTGACCGGGGTCGGCGACTACACGGCGCGAGCCGTCGCGGTATTCGCCTACGGCGATCGGCATCCGGTGGTCGACACCAATAGCCGGCGCGTGATCGCGCGGGCCGTCGGAGGGCAGTCGCAGCCCGGTCCCCCCTCGCGCACCGACCTCGCCACGATGGACGCGCTGCTGCCGCGCGAGCACGCCCCCGCGGCGACGGTGAATGCGGCGACCATGGAACTCGGCGCCACCGTGTGCACTGCTCGCGCTCCCCGCTGCGACGCATGCCCTATCGCGCATATGTGTGCGTGGCGGGCAGCCGGGTACCGCGACACGGGTGATGGCCGTCGCAAGCAGGCCCGCTACCTGGGCAGTGATCGCCAGGCCCGCGGAGCGGTGCTGAAAGCGCTGCGGGATGCCGCATCCCCGGGCATCGGTTCGGATGAGCTCCTCGCGCATTGGCCCGACGCCCTGCAGCGCGATCGCGCGATCACGTCGCTCGCCGACGATGGGCTCATCGAGCTGGTCGAGGGACGAGCGCGACTGCCGCACTGAGTGCGGACTCAGTCCTCGGCGCGTGCCAGACCCTCGGCGTCGGGCTCGTCGGCGCCTTCCGCTTCGGCGAACTCACGCGGCTTGACATACGGATCCGCGTCGCCTGCGTATTGGGCGGATGCCGCAAGACCGGCGACCGCCGCGTCGCGCTCCCGCGCTTCGCGCAGCAGCGCGGCGATGTGGTCCGCGTTCTCGGGTATCGCATCGAGGAAGAACTCCAGCGACGGGGTCAGCCGCGTGTTCAGGTGCTTGCCCACCTCGGTGCGCAGCAGCCCGGTGGCCGACTTCAGTGCGGCAGCCGTATCGGCACGCAATGCCTCATCACCCATGACGGTGTAGAAAACGGACGCGTGCTGAAGATCTCCGGTCACCTTCACATCGGTGATCGTGACGAAGCCCAGACGCGGGTCGCGCAGACCCTTCTCGAGACGCTCCGCGAGCACGACGCGGATGCGGTCCGCGACTCTCGCCTGCCGTTCTCCGGCCATATCTCCTACCTTTCGCCCGAATAGACACAAAGTGATGCGGGCTGAGCCGGCGAAGGCCCAGGGAGAACCCTGAGCCTTCGCCGATCGGGTCTCAGCCGCGCGGCTTCTCGACGAGCTCGATGGTTTCGATCTCATCGCCGATCTGGATGTCGTTGAACTTTCCGAGGCCGATACCGGCTTCGAAGTCCGTGCGCACCTCGGTGACGTCGTCCTTGAAGCGGCGCAGCGACTCGATGGCCAGGCCATCGGCCAGCACGACGCCGTCTCGGATGACGCGCGCCTTGGCGTTGCGCGTGATCGTGCCGGAGCGGACGATGACACCGGCGATGTTGCCGAACTTCGAAGAGCGGAACACCTCGCGGATCTCGGCAACACCCGACTGGATCTCTTCGAACTCCGGCTTCAGCATGCCCTTGAGGGACTGCTCGACGTCGTCGATCGCGTTGTAGATGACCGAGTAGAAGCGGATGTCGACGCCTTCACGCGACGCGCGTTCGCGTGCCTTCGCGTCGGGCCGGACGTTGAAGCCGATGATGATCGCGTTGTCGATCGTCGCCAGGTTCACATCCGACTCGGTGATGGCACCGACGCCGCGATGGATGATCCGCAGCTGCACCGAATCGTCGACCTCGATCTTCAGGAGCGACTCTTCGAGTGCCTCGACGGCACCCGACACGTCGCCCTTGATGATGAGGTTGAGCGACTCGACCTTGCCCTCTTCGAGCGCGCGGGTGAAGTCCTCGAGCGAGATGCGCTTGCGGGCCTTGGCCAGCTGCGCGTTGCGCTCGGCCGCTTCACGCTTCTCGGCGATCTGACGGGCGAGGCGATCCTCATCGGTGACGATGAAGGTGTCGCCGGCGCGAGGAACCGAGTTGAGCCCCTGCACCTGCACCGGACGCGACGGGTGGGCCTCCAGGACCGGATCGCCGTTCTCGTCCGCCATGGCGCGCACGCGACCGTATGCCGTTCCGGCGACGATGGCGTCTCCGACGCGGAGGGTTCCGGACTGGATGAGCACGGTGGCCACCGAGCCGCGGCCCTTATCGAGCTTCGCCTCGATCGCGACACCGCGGGCGGCCTTGTTCGGGTTGGCCGTGAGGTCCAGACCCGCATCGGCGGTCAGCAGCACAGCATCCAGCAGCTTCTGGATGTTCGTTCCTGCGCGAGCCGAGACATCCACGAACTGCACGTCTCCGCCGTACTCCTCGGCGACCAGACCGTATTCGGTCAGCTGCTGACGGACCTTGGCCGGGTTGGCGTCGGGCTTGTCGATCTTGTTGACCGCGACGACGATCGGCACACCGGCGGCCTGGGCGTGGTTGAGCGCCTCCACCGTCTGCGGCATGATGCCGTCGTCGGCCGCGACCACGAGGATCGCGATATCGGTCACCTGCGCACCACGTGCACGCATGGCGGTGAACGCCTCGTGACCGGGGGTGTCGATGAAGGTGATCGCGCGCTCGATGCCCTCGTGCTCGGTCCAGACCTGGTACGCACCGATGTGCTGCGTGATGCCACCGGCCTCGCCCGCAACCACGTTGGTCTGGCGGATGGCGTCGAGCAGTCGGGTCTTACCGTGATCGACGTGACCCATGACGGTCACGACCGGCGGACGGATCTCGAGGTCTTCCTCGTTCTCGTTCTCCAGCTCGGCATCGAGGTCGAGACCGAAGGTCTCCAGAAGCTCCTTGTCCTCGTCCTCGGGAGAGACCATCTGGATCTTGTAGCCGAGCTCGGCGCCGAGGACCTCGAAGGTCGCCTCGTCGAGCGACTCGGTCGCGGTCGCCATCTCACCCAGGTTGAACAGGATGGTCACGAGCGTGCCCGGCTGGACCGTGTAGCCGGTCAGCGTCTCGATCTTGTCGGCGAAGTCCGAGATCGACGCGCCACGGCGCATGCGGATGATCTCGCCGTTCCCGCGCGAGACGTTGACGCCACCGACGACCGGGGCGTCCCTCATCTCGAACTCCTGGCGCTTCGCCCTGCGCGACTTGCGCTGCTTGGACTTGCCGCCACCCTTTCCGAACGCACCTGCCGTGCCGCCGCCGGGACCGCGGCCACGACCGCCGCCACCGCCGGGACGACCCGCGAAGCCACCCGCAGGTGCTGCGCCGGGAGCGCCGCCGGGACGCTGGAAGCCCCCGCCGCCGGCACCGCCGGGACGCTGCTGGAACGGCGCGCCGCCCGGGCGACCGGCTCCGCCGGGACGGCCAGGACCGCCGGGACGCGCGCCGGGAGCACCTGGACGCGGAGCGCCGGGACGCGGAGCCTGCGGACGCGGGATGTTGCCCGGGCTCGGGCTCGGGCGCTGGCCCATGCCCTGTGCGCTGGCGAAGGGGTTGTTGCCCGGCCGGGGTCCGGCCGGGCGCTGGCCCATGCCCTGCGCGCTCGAGAACGGGTTGTTGCCGGGACGTGGGGCACCGGCTGCACCACCCGGACGCGGGGCACCGGGTGCGCCACCCGGACGCGGGGCGCTCGGAGCGGCTACGTCCTCGGCCGGCTGCGCCGGGGCGGCCGGAACCGCCGGAGCGACGGCACCGGGGGCGGATGCCGCCGGCGCCGGTGCCGGGGCTGCCGGAGCAGCCGCTTCAGCGGGCGCCGGGGCGGCCGGAGCCGCCGGGGCGGGAGCGGGCGCGGGTGCGGGCGTCGGAGCTCCCGCACCAGGGCGCGGTGCACCGGGACGTGCGCCACCCGGACGTGCAGTGGTGCTGGATGCTGCGCCGGAGGCCCGTGCGGCAGCCGGAGCGGCCCCGGCCTTGCCCACGCCGTCTGCCTCGAGGGCAGCGCGCAGCTTGCGAGCCACGGGGGGCTCGATCGTTGAAGAGGGGCTCTTGACGAATTCGCCGAGCTCCTTGAGCTTTGCAAGAGCGATCTTGCTGTCGACACCGAGTTCGGAAGCGATCTCGTGTACGCGTGGTTTGGCAGCCACAATTCTCCTGTCTGGGTTGGTCCGCCCAGGCAGGGCAGACCTCAGTCGCGGACGGTTCTCATTTCGAGCCGTTCACTTTGTTTCCATAGCCGTTCAGCCGTTTCTCGAAGGTCTGCGTATTCAGAGGACCTGGCACACGCAATGCCCGCACGAAAGCGCGGCGCCGGACTGCGGCATCCACGCATTCGTATGTCTCATGCACCCACGCGCCCCGTCCCGGCATCGATGCCTTCTCGTCCGGGACGAGGGTGGAATCGACGGCCACGACTCTCAGGAGTGTGGACCGGGGGGCACGCGCGCGGCATCCGACGCACGTTCGTACAGGTTCCATCCTACACCTCCCCACATGTTCGCCTCCTGCGGGAGGGACTCAGCCCTCCAGGACGCTGTCGGGCTGGATGTCGATCTTGGCCCCGGTGAGCTTGGCGGCGAGGCGGGCGTTCTGGCCCTCCTTGCCGATCGCGAGCGAGAGCTGGTAGTCGGGTACCAGAGCGCGCACGGCCTTCGTGGCGGTATCGAGGATGAAGCTCGAGGTCACCTTCGCGGGCGAGAGGGCGTTCGCGACGAACTTGGCCAGCTCCGGGTCGTAGTCGACGATGTCGATCTTCTCGCCGCCCAGCTCCTCGGTCACCGCGCGAACACGGCGGCCGAGCTCGCCGATGCAGGCTCCCTTGGCGTTGATGGTGGGATCGGTCGCGCGGACGGCGATCTTGGTGCGGTGGCCGGCCTCGCGAGCGAGCGACACGATCTCGACCAGACCCGCGTGGATCTCGGGCACTTCGAGGGCGAAGAGCTTGCGGACCAGTCCCGGGTGGGTGCGCGAGACCGTGATCTGCGGGCCCTTCGTGCCCTTGGCGACGGAGGTGACATACACGCGCAGGCGTGAGCCGTGCGTGTACTCCTCGCCGGCGACCTGCTCTTCGGGCGGCAGGATCGCCTCAACCGAACCGAGGTCGACGTGCACCATCCGGGGGTTGGGACCCTGCTGCACGATGCCGGCGACGATGTCGCCCTCCTTGCCGCGGAACTCACCGAGGACGGCGTCGTCGGCGATGTCGCGCAGCCGCTGGCTGATGACCTGTTTCGCTGCGAAGGCGGCGATGCGCCCGAAGTCGTCGGGAGTCGTCTCCTCCTCGCCGATCACGGCGCCTTCGTCGTCGATCAGCGGCAGGAAGATCGCCACGTGGCCGGTCTTGCGGTCCAGGACCGCGCGGGCGCCTTCGGGCAGCTCGCCGGTCGCCGTGGTGTGCTTCGCGTAAGCGGTCAGGATCGCCTGCTCGATGATGCGGACGAGCTCATCGAAGGGGATCTCCTTCTCTCGCTCAATCGTCCGCAAGAGTGACAGATCGATGTCCACAAGTGACCTCCCTATTCAGCTTTCGCCGTCGCGCGTCAGGAGCGCGGCATCCCTCAACGGTACCGGATGCCGCCCCGGGGATCCTGGGGAATACTGCCCGCGGGCACGTAGGCTGACGGCGATGGACACCGCAGCACCCAAGCGCCTCGCCCGGGAGGCGGAGCAGAGCACTCCGTTCCGGGCGCTCGCACGCGCCGGGTACGCCGCGAACGGCCTCGTGCACATCCTGATCGGGGCGATCGCACTCGTCGTCGCCTTCGGTGGCGACGGGTCGATAGACCAGTCCGGCGCGCTCATGACGATCGCCGCGGCGCCGCTGGGCTTCGTCGTGCTGTGGTCCATCGCGATCACCTTGTGCGCGCTCGGGGCGTGGCAGCTCTTCGAGGGGATCCTCAGCGGCGCGGCGACACGGAACGTACAGGAGTTCACGGCGTTGTGGGGCAGGCGGGTCGGTGCGTGGGGTCAGTCGGCCATCTTCCTCGCGCTGGGTCTGATCGCCGCCTCGGTGGCCCTCGGCGCTCGAGTCGATACGGAACGGGCGACCGAGGCCGCCAGCGCCGGGCTGCTGTCGATCCCGGGCGGACCGGTCGTGCTCGCGCTGGTCGGTCTCGGCATCGGAATCGGCGGGATCGTCTTCATCATCATGGGTTCGCGCCGGTCGTTCCGCAGCAAGATCGACCTCCCGGAGCACGGCATCGGGCGGGGCATCGCCGGCCTCGGAGTCGTCGGCTTCATCGCCAAGGGAATCGCCCTCGTGATCGTCGGCGTCCTTCTCGTGGCGGCTTCTCTCACCTCGGATGCCGAAACCGCCGGAGGACTGGACGGCGCCCTTCAGGCGCTCCTGGCCCTGTCCTACGGGCCGTGGCTCGTCGCTGCGGTGGGGATCGGCTTCCTCGCCTACGGGCTCTTCTGCCTCTTCCGGGCGCGGCACGCGCGCCTCGCCGCGGCGTAGGCGGCGGCATCCGGCCGGTCAAACCCCGGGGTGCGCCGACCGCGGCGACTCAGCGGCTGAGGCGCGCCAGCGCTTCCGCGATCGAGACCGCCTCACGGTCACCCGATCGGCGGTCCCACAGCTCGACCTCGCCGTCGGCCGCGCCGCGTCCCACGATCACGATCTGCGGGACCCCGACGATCTCAGCATCGCCGAACTTCACCCCCGGGGACACCTTGGGTCGGTCGTCGTAGAGCACGTCCAGCCCCGCGGTCTCGAGATCCTGGGAGAGCTGCGCGGCGACGTCGAACACGACCGCATCGCGGCCCGCGGCGACGACGTGCACATCGAAGGGCGCGACCGATACGGGCCAGATCAGCCCCTTCGCATCGTTGTTGAGCTCGGCGATGATCGCGAGGATGCGCGTGACGCCGATGCCGTAGGAGCCCATGGTGACCGTGACGAGCTTGCCGTTCTCGTCGAGCACCTTGAGGCCGAGCGCCTCGGCGTACTTGCGGCCGAGCTGGAACACGTGGCCGATCTCCATGCCGCGCGCGAGCGTGACGGGCCCGGAGCCGTCCGGCGCCGGGTCCCCGGCGCGCACGGTCGAGACCTCGACGAACCCGTCGGAGTCGAAATCGCGGCCGGCGACGAGCGAGTGCACGTGCTTCTGGTCGATGTTCGCACCGGTGATCCAGCTCGTGCCCTCGACGACACGGGGGTCGAGCAGATACCGGATGCCGGTCGCAGACTCCTCGCCGAGCACGGCGCCGGTGGGTGACCAGGGCCCGATGTAGCCCTTCGTGAGCATCGGGTTGCGCTCGAAGTCATCCTCGGTCGCAGCCTCGACATCTGCGGGGGCGAACGCGACTTCGACGCGCTTCTCATCGACATCGCGGTCGCCCGGCAGGCCGATGACGACGAGTTCGCGCGTGCCGTCGAGGTGCGACAGCGCCAGCACGACGTTCTTGAGGGTGTGCGCGGCGGTCCATTCGCCGTCGGCGGGCGGGTCGAGGTGCGCGTTCGCGTGATCGACGAGCGTCGCGATCGTGGGCGTGTTCGGCGAGTCGAAGATGACCGGCTCGGGCAGCCCGTCGAATGGGATCGGCTCGGGTGCGACCGTCGTGAACGCCTCCACGTTCGCCGCGTATCCGCCGTCCGAGCGGACGAACGTGTCCTCGCCGACCGCGGTGGGGTGCAGGAACTCCTCCGACCGCGAACCGCCCATCGCCCCGGCATCCGCCTGCACGATCACGTACTCGAGGCCCAGCCGCGCGAAGATGCGCTCGTAGGCGTCACGCTGAGCCATGTAGCTCGCGTCGAGACCGGCATCCGTGTAGTCGAACGAGTACGCGTCCTTCATCGTGAATTCGCGACCGCGCAGCAGGCCCGCGCGGGGACGTGCCTCGTCACGGTACTTGTCCTGGATCTGGTAGATCGACAGGGGCAGGTCCTTGTATGAGGAGTAAAGGTCCTTCACGAGCAGCGTGAAGACCTCTTCGTGCGTGGGGGCGAGCAGGTAGTCGGCGCCCTTACGGTCCTGCAGGCGGAAGATGCCGTCGCCGTATTCCTCCCAGCGTCCGGTCACCTCGTAGGGTTCGCGGGGCAGCAGCGCGGGGAAGTGCACCTCGTACGCACCGGCGTTCGTCATCTCATCGCGGATGATCGCCTCGATCTTCGCCTTCACGCGCAGGCCCAGCGGCAGCCACGCGAAGATCCCGGGAGCCTGACGGCGGATGTACCCGGCGCGGACGAGCCACCGATGCGACGCGACCTCGGCATCAGCCGGGTCTTCGCGCAGGGTGCGGAGGAAGTAGTGCGAGAGACGGGTGACCACGATCGTCAAGTCTAGGGCGGGGTCACCGACCGGCTGGGCGACGGCGTCCGAGATGCAACGTGCTCGAACCGAAGGGTGCCTTGCGCCGCTTCGACGAGCGGGCACTCCCTCGACCTCCGGCGCGAACAGCGCCTGTTCACCCCGAAGCAGCGCATCGCGCTCGCGACGGCGGATGCCGGTGGAGAGGATGCGACCGACCGGCATCGCACGGGCGGGCATGAGTCGCAGTCCTCGACCGATCCGCCGTCGGCAAGAACAGCTCACATCTCAGGCCGTGACGACCTGCGCCGTGCCGACCGGGGCCGCGGGGCCCATCTCGGCGGCGAGCCGGTTCGCCTCTTCGATCAGCGTCGCGACGATCTCGGCCTCCGGTACGGTCTTGATGACCTCGCCCTTGACGAAGATCTGCCCCTTGCCGTTGCCCGAGGCCACACCGAGGTCGGCCTCGCGGGCCTCGCCCGGGCCATTGACGACGCACCCCATCACCGCGACGCGCAGCGGCACGGTCATGTCCTTGAGGCCCTCAGTCACGTTGTCGGCGAGCGTGTACACGTCCACCTGCGCGCGCCCGCACGAGGGGCACGAGACGATCTCGAGCTTGCGCTCGCGCAGGTTCAGCGACTGCAGGATCTGGTGACCGACCTTGACCTCTTCGGCGGGCGGAGCAGACAGCGAGACGCGGATCGTGTCGCCGATCCCCTCACCGAGCAGGATGCCGAAGGCCGTGGCGCTCTTGATGGTGCCCTGGAACGCCGGCCCCGCCTCGGTGACGCCGAGGTGCAGCGGCCAGTCGCCCATCTGCGCGAGCAGTCGGTAGGCCTGCACCATGATCACGGGGTCGTTGTGCTTGACCGAGATCTTGAAGTCGTGGAAGTCGTGCTCCTCGAACAGCGACGCCTCCCAGCGCGCGCTCTCGGCGAGCGCCTCGGGAGTCGCCTTGCCGTACTTCTGCAGCAGCCGCGGGTCGAGCGATCCGGCGTTCACGCCGATGCGCAGCGACACGCCGGCATCCGTCGCCGCCTTGGCGATCTCACCGACTTTGTCGTCGAACTTGCGGATGTTGCCCGGGTTCACGCGCACGGCGGCGCACCCGGCGTCGATCGCCTGGAAGACGTACTTCGGCTGGAAGTGGATGTCCGCGATCACCGGGATCTGGCTCTTCTTGGCGATGATGTGCAGCACGTCGGCGTCGTCCTGCGACGGCACCGCGACACGCACGATCTCACAGCCGGATGCCGTCAGCTCGGCGATCTGCTGGAGCGTCCCGTTGATGTTCGTCGTCGGCGTGGTGCACATCGACTGCACGCTGACCGGGGCATCACCGCCGACGAGCACCTTGCCCACTCTGATCTGCCGGGACTTGCGGCGCGGGGCGAGGGTTTCGGGGACCTTGGGCATCCCGAGATTCACGGCTGGCACGTCCCCCAGCCTACGACCCGCGGCCGTCGGCGGGCCGGAGGCGGCCGAACTCGGGGCGGACGCGGAGGCGGCGGGGCTTCCGGCGGCGGCGCGTCTGATATCGTGACCGCATGCTCGCGAACCGCACCTGGTGGCCCGCCTTCTAGGCGGTGTGTTCGCGTTTCCCGACCACAAACCGCCCCCGGGCGGTTTTTTCGTTTCATGGCGACCGCCCGCCCCACACCGGAGGCCCCGATGACCGACGCCGGTCCCGCCGCTCTGATCGAACTCGCCGCGCGCGGCATCCCGTTCGCGCTCCTCGCGCGTGACGCCGCCACGATCGAGGTGCTCACCGGCGACGTCGTGGACGTCGACCTGCTCGCCGATATCCCCCTGACCGATGCCGACGGCGCGGCGCAGGAGGTGCTGGCCCTGGTGCCGTTCCGCCAGGTGCGCGAACGCGGATTCGTGTGCCACGACGACGGGGCTCCGCTGCGCTGCCTGATCGTCCGCGATCGCACGGTCATCGACCGCGACGCGGCGATCGCCCAGTTGCCCACTGCCCCGATCCCCCTCACCGATGCCGGGTTCGACATCGCCGATGACGACTACGCGGCGATCGTCCGGCGGGTGATCGCCGATGAGATCGGGCTGGGCGAGGGCGCGAACTTCGTGATCCGTCGCGATTTCACCGCGGGCGTCGATGCGGATGCCGCGACCGCGGCGCTGACCTGGTTCCGGGCCCTGCTCGAGCACGAACGCGGCGCGTATTGGACCTTCGCGGTGGTCACACCCGGCCACGTCGCCGTGGGCGCGAGCCCCGAGGCCCATGTGAGCGCGCGCGACGGCGTCGTGACGATGAACCCGATCTCCGGCACGTTCCGTCACCCTCCCGGCGGAGCGACCGTCGAGACGCTGACCGAGTTCCTCGAGTCGACCAAAGAGACCGAAGAGCTCTTCATGGTCGTGGACGAGGAGCTCAAGATGATGAGCGCGGTCTGCTCCGACGGCGGGCGCATCACCGGCCCGCGCCTCAAGGAGATGTCGCGGCTCACCCACACCGAGTACGTGCTGCGCGGACGCAGCCGGCTGGACCCGCGCGACATCCTCCGCGAGACGATGTTCGCCCCCACGGTCACCGGCTCGCCGATGCAGAACGCCTGCACCGTGATCACCCGCCACGAGACGACCCCCCGCGGCTATTACTCCGGCGTCGCCGCGCTGTTCACGCCGCGCACCGACGCGATTCTCGCCGGCGAGTCGACGCACGACCTCGACGCACCGATTCTGATCCGCACCGCGTACCTCGTAGACGGCCGGCTCCGCGTGCCGGTCGGCGCGACACTCGTGCGCCACTCCGACCCGTATGGCGAGGTCAGCGAGACGCACGGCAAAGCGGCAGGCGTGCTCGGCGCGATCGGTGCGGTCCCCCGCGACGGGCGGGCGGAGCTTGCGGGTGCCGCGATCGATGCGGCCACCATCGATGAGGACGCGCCGTCCGACGATCGCCGGCCGCTCGCGGACGACGCCGAGATCGCGACGCTGCTCGCCTCGCGCAATGCGCGTCTCGCGGCCTTCTGGCTGAACCCGCAGGAGCCGCTCACGGCGGGCGGCCCGTTCCAGGGACGCTCGGCGATCGTCGTTGATGCCGAGGACCGGTTCACGACCATGCTCGCCCATCAGCTGCGCCATCTCGGACTCGACGTGCGGATCGTCTCGTGGAGCGACATCACCGATGCGCAGATCGACGATGCCGAGCTCATCGTCTCGGGCCCCGGACCCGGCGACCCTCGAGAGCGCGGATCGGCGCGGATGCAGCGCATGCGCGAGGTCGTCGCGCGGCGCCGCGACTCTGGACGCCCGCTGCTGGCGGTGTGCCTGAGCCATCAGATCCTCGCCCGCACCTTCGGCATCGAGCTTGCGCCGCTGGAGGCACCCCATCAGGGCCTTCAGAAGACGATCGACATCTTCGGGGTTCCGGCATCCATCGGCTTCTACAACACATTCACCGCCCGCGTTCCGGCCGGCACGACATCGGTCGGTGAGGCGGAGGTCGCCGCCGACCCGGTCAGCGGTGACGTGTATGCGCTCCGCGGGCCGGGATTCGCCTCGGTGCAGGGCCACCTCGAATCGATTCTGTCCCGCGACGGCATGACGACGCTCGAGCGCCTCGTCTCGGCGGCGCTCTCGCCCGTCGACGCGTAGCCCGTGTCAGCGCGCCTGTTTCAGAGGAGCGATACCGGGTTGAATATGTCGGCCAGGATCAGGATCGCGCCCATCCCGATCAGCGCGATCACCACGACGAAGGTCACCGGCACGAGCTTGGTCGCGTCCACCGGCTTCGGCGGCGGACGGTGGAACAGCTTCGCCCACATGCGCTTGATCCCGTCCCACAGCGCCACGACGATGTGCCCGCCGTCCAGCGGCAGCAGCGGGATCAGGTTGAAGACGAACAGTGCGATATTGAGTGAGGCCAGAAGGCCCAGAAAGCCTGCCACGCGGTTGAGCACCGGAGCGTCGGCCGCCGCGACTTCGCCCGACAGGATGCCGGCGCCGACGATGCTGAGCGGTCCCGTGGGGTCGCGCTCGTCGCCGGTGACGAGGGTCACCCCGGTCTGGTACACCTTGACCGGCAGCTGCCAGATGATGCCGGCGACGGCGCCGACGTTCTCGAACGCGGCCGCGGGCCCCGCCCAGATGGGCTGATGCAGGTATTCGACCTCCTGACGGATCCCGGCGAAGCCGACCAGCTGGGTCTGCGGATCGCCGTTCGCATCGAGCACGGGCCGGCCGGCGACATCCGTCACGGGCTGGTCGATCGCGGTCGGCGTGAGGGTGATCGTCTGCGATGCGCCGTCGCGCTCGATCACGATGCTCACCGGCTCGCCGGGCGATTCGCGGATCACGGCGGACGCCTCGGCGAACGTGCTGATCGTCTGGCCCTCGACCTCGACGATCACATCGCCCGGCTGCAGCCCGGCGGCGGCCGCGGGGGCCACGGGATCGGATGGCGCGCACTCGGTGCGGCCGGCGTCGGCAGGGATGATGCATTCGCTCACGCTGTTCACGGTGGTGGTCGCGGTCTGCACGCCGATGCCCGAGAGCAGGATCGCGAACAGCACGACGGCGAACAGCAGGTTCATCACCGGGCCGCCGAGCATGATGACCACACGCTTCCAGACCGGGAGCTTGTAGAAGACGCGGTCGTCCTCGTCGCCCGCCAGCGTCTCGTCGTTCGCCGCCCGGGCGTCCTGCACCATCGTCGCGAAGAAGCCGCCGCCGGCGCGTCCGGTGCGGTGGCCGGAGGCCGCCGCCTCGAGCTCCTTGGGCGAGGGCGGGTACATGCCGGCCATCGAGATGTAGCCGCCGAGCGGGATCGCCTTGAATCCGTACTGCGTCGCGCCGATGCGGCGCGACCAGAGCGTCGGGCCGAACCCGATCATGTACTGCCCGACGCGAACGCCGAACTTCTTCGCCGGAACGAGGTGGCCGAGCTCGTGCAGCGCGATCGACACGGCCAGCCCCACCACCATGAGGACGACTCCGACGACGAATGCGATCGCTTCCACACGGACACGCTACCGCCGGCGGCTTTGAGCATGCCGAGTGTGCCCGGATGAGAAGATGGATGCGCCATGGCGACTGACGTTCCCCCTCACCTGCCCCCCGTGCTGCGCCCGGAGCATCCTCCGGTGCACACGCTCGAGGAGCTGGCCACGCACTTCGCCCGCGAGACCCGGGGCGAGTTGACCGGGACGACCCTGACCGGGATCACTCTCGCCACCGCCGATCTTCGCCCGGGCGACGTGTTCGTCGCGGTGCGCGGCGTGAACCGTCACGGTGCGGAGTTCGCCGCCGCAGCCGCCGAGAAGGGCGCCGTGGCTGTGGTGACGGATGCCGAAGGCGCCGACCTCGCCGAGGCGACCGGGCTGCCGGTCGTCATCGTCGATGACCCGCGCGGACTGCTCGGCGACCTGTCGGCCTGGGTCTACGGGACCGGTCGCGATGACCGCCTGCCGATCCTGTTCGGCACTACCGGCACCAACGGCAAGACCAGCGTCTCGCACCTGCTCGAGGGCATCCTCGGCCAGCTGGGGCTGGTCACCGGGCTCTCCTCCACTGCGGAGCGGCACATCGCGGGGCACGTGATCGTGTCGCGTCTGACCACGCCCGAGGCGTATGAGATGCACGCCCTGCTCGCCCTGATGCGCGAGCGCGGCGTCGAGGCCGTCGCCGTGGAGGTGAGCGCGCAGGCGCTCAGCCGGCGCCGCGTGGACGGCCTCTTGTTCGACGTCGCCGGGTTCACCAACCTCACCCACGATCACCTCGACGACTACGCCGACATGCGCGAGTACTTCGAGGCGAAGCTCCCGCTGTTCCTGCCCGATCGCGCCCGCCGGGCCGTCATCTCCCTGGATTCCGCAGCCGCCATCGAGGTCGTCGCGCGATGCGAGGTGCCCTTCGTGACGATCGGCACGCCCGCGATCGCGACCGATCCCGGCGCGGCCGCCGACGCGGACTGGGTCGTGGAGATCCTCGACGAGCGTCAGACCGGCACCGAGTTCCGGCTCTCGTCGACCGACGGACGCTCGCTGACCACGATCGTGCCGGTGATCGGCCGGCACATGGCCGCGAACGCGGGACTTGCGATCGTGATGATCCTCCAGGCCGGCTACGCGTGGGATCGCATCGTCGCTGCCCTCGAGCGGGACGGCGGGATCGACGCGTACCTCCCCGGTCGCACCGAGCGCGTCTCCGGCGACCGCGGGCCCGCCGTCTACGTCGACTTCGGCCACTCCCCTGACGCGTTCGAGAAGACCCTCGCCGCCGTCCGGCGTGTGACACCCGGCAAGGTGCTCATGCTCTTCGGCGCCGACGGCGACCGCGACCCGACCAAGCGCCATGACATGGGTCGCACCGCCGTGGAAGGCAGCGACATCCTCGTCGTGACCGACCACCACCCGCGGTTCGAGAACATCGACACGATCCGCGCGACGCTCATCGAGGGCGCGCGCCGCGCGCGCCCGGATGCCGAGATCCACGAATACTCTCCGCCGGAGGTCGCGATCGTCGAGGCGGTCGGGCTCGTCGGCGACGGCGATGCGCTCCTATGGGCCGGGCCCGGACACCAGGATTACCGCGACATCCGCGGCGTCCGCACGCCGTATTCGGCGCGCGAACTGGCCCGCCGGGCGCTCCGCGACGCGGGATGGCCGGTGCCCGAGCCGCGCTGGCCCGTGCCCTATTCCGATTGACTGCCGGCCCGAACAGCGGCAGGCCGGACTGACCGGCGCTATCGCCCGGCGATCGCGCGGTCGGCGGCATCCCTCGCCCAGCGCTCCGCCTCGGCGAGCGATTCGCGTGTCAGCGCGCCGCCCGATGTCGCCCCGGGATCGTGCGCGTCGACCACCTGCTCGATCAGCTCGACGATGCCGAGGAACGGCAGGCGTCCCTCATGGAAAGCGTCGACGGCCTGCTCGTTCGCGGCGTTGAACACGGCCGGGTAAGTGCCGCCAGCGCGGCCCGCCATCTTCGCGAGGCGCACGGCCGGGAACGCGTCCTCGTCGAGCGGTTCGAACGTCCAGGATGCGGCGACCGTCCAGTCGATCGGACGCCCGACGCCGCCCACCCGGCTCGGCCAGCCGAGTCCGAGCGAGATCGGCAGTCGCATGTCGGGCGGTGATGCCTGTGCCATCGTGGATCCGTCGATGAACTCGACCATCGAGTGCACGACCGACTGCGGATGCACCACGACGTCGATGTCGTGGTATGCGACGTCGAAGAGCAGGTGTGCCTCGATGACCTCGAGGCCCTTGTTCACAAGGGTGGCGGAATTGGTCGTGACGACCCGGCCCATGTCCCATGTCGGGTGGGCGAGCGCCTCGTTCGGGGTCACCGAGGCCAGCGACTCGCGGGAGCGCCCCCGGAACGGGCCTCCAGATGCCGTCAGCACGAGCCGCCGCACTTCCGAGTGCTCCCCGGAGCGCAGCGCCTGGGCGATCGCCGAGTGCTCGGAATCGACGGGGACGATCTGACCGGGACGCGCGATCGCCGTGACGAGATCGCCTCCGACGATGAGGGATTCCTTGTTCGCGAGGGCGAGCGTGCGACCGGTTTCCAGGGCCGCCAGTGTCGGCCCCAGTCCCACCGATCCGGTGATGCCGTTGAGCACGACGTCGGCGTCCACATCGCGCACCAGCTGCTCGGCCTCGTCGGCGCCGAGCGCAGTGAACTCGACCCGGAACTGCTCGGCCTGCGCCCGCATGGCCTCGCGGTTGGAACCGGCGGAGAGGCCGACGACCTCGAAGCGCTCGGAGTTGGCCCGGATCACCTCGAGGGCTTGGGTTCCGATCGAGCCGGTGGATCCGAGGATGACGACGCGGCGCATGCGGCTACTGCGCTGCGGCGGCGTGCTGGGTGCCGAGGATGTCGACCACGAACACCAGGGTTTCGCCGGCGAGTTCGTTGTCGGACGAGCCGGCCTCGCCATAGCCCAGCGCGGGCGGGATCACCACGAGCACCTGTGAGCCGACGGTCTGGCCCTCGAGCGCCTGCCGGAACCCGTCCACCACACCCGTGGTCTGGAACGACGCCGGGGCGCCGTTCTCCCAGCTCGAATCGAACACCGAGCCGTCCGACCACTTGACGCCGGTGTACTGCACCAGAACGGTGTCACCCGAGACGACGATCGCCCCGTCGCCCTTCTTGAGAGTCTCCAGCTGGAGATCGGCCGGGGCGTCACCGTCCGGGATCTCGATGGTCGGCGCGCCGTCGTCGGCCAGGGTCACGGTCGGCAGACCCGCGACGGGCGCCTGCGACTCACCCCACGCCGCGTTGGGAACGGTGGCGACGAAGTCGAACACATACACCTGACCAGGGTTCGGGTCGGCCGGCGGGTAGGCGACGACAACCCTCGTGCCGGGCGTCGCACAGCCGAGGATCTGGCCGACCGGGTTGTCGGGCGAGATCTGAACGGGAAGGACCGGGTTCTGCTCATACCCGATCGACCCGAGCTTCTCACCCGTCTCCGCGTTGAACGCCGTGAGCGCATATGTCACCAGTTGGCCCGATTCGACCGCGTCGCCCGAGCCCTCCTCGATGACCGTGGTCTGCAGAGTGGGGATCTCGAGCGGGAAGGTGAAGGTCGCGGTCGACTCTGCGCCGACCTCACCGTCGACGGTGACCGCGTCGGATGCGTCACCCGACGGCGCCGCGGCGGTGCACAGGTCGACTGCGGGCGCCGCGGACGGGCTCGTGTCGGCCCCCGGCGTGCTCGCCGCACAGCCTGCGAGCAGGACCGCAGAGAGCGCGACGGCGGAAAGGGCGGCGAACGGTCTGATGCGCACGGTGAACCTCAAGACGAATGGAAAGGGAGAGTCTCCATCTTCTCCCATGTTTGCTCTGCCCCCGCTGGGAAATCGACATGCCGACGAAGACATGGATTCGGGAGTACCCTCAAACGGGTGACTTCCGAGGAGACTCCCGAACCCCGCGAAGCCGACTCCCCCGAGGAACCTGCCGTTCGGCAGATGGGTGCGACGTACGGCTTCGGTCGCTTCGTGATCGCCCCTGTGGCGCGCCTGGTCTACCGGCCGCACGTGGAGGGCAAGACGAACGTCCCGAAATCGGGCCCGATCATCTTCGCGAGCAATCACCTGTCGTTCATCGACTCGATCGCCATCCCCATAGCCGCACCGCGGCCCGTGCATTTCCTCGCGAAGTCGAGCTACTTCGACGGCACCGGCCTGTCTGGATGGCTCTCGCGGCAGTTCTTCACCGCGATCGGCGCCGTCCCCGTCCAACGCGGCGCCGGCCAGGCCGCTCTCGACGCGCTCGATCAGCAGCGACAGCTGCTCGTGGCCGGCAACGCCGTAGCCCTGTACCCGGAGGGCACGCGGTCGCTCGACGGTCGCCTGTACAAGGGCCGCACCGGCGTCGCGTTCCTCGCCCTGCAGACCGGAGCGCCGGTGGTTCCGGTCGGACTGATCGGCACCGACAAGGTGATGCCCGTCGGCGCACGGTTCCCGTCGCTGAGAGAACGCGTCACCGTGAAGTTCGGGGAGCCGCTGGACCTGTCCCATCACGGATCCGCCGAGTCGGGCAAAGCCCGGCGCCTGGCCACAGACGACATCATGGCCGCCATTCACGCGCTCTCCGGCCAGGAGCTCGCGAACGTCTACAACGAGGCTCCCGCCCACAACCCGATCGAGCGCATCCGTCAGGTCCTCCCGCACGAGAGGCGCTGACCTCACCGACCGGTCGCGACCTCGATCGTGGGCTCGTGCCGTACCGGAAAGTTCACCGAGTTGGCGATGAAGCACCATTCGTGAGCCTGCGCGTGCGCGGAGGTCGCGGCATCCACCATCGACGCGTCCGCAACCACCACGTGCGGTCGAAGGACCACCTCCCGGAAGGCGCCCCCGCCCCGGCCGTCCTCGACCATCACGCCAGCGGCCTCGTCGCGATACCCCAGGACGACCACACCGGCCTGGACGCACGCATGCAGGTACGACAGCAGATGGCATTCGCTGAGCGCCGCGAGCAGCAGGTCCTCGGGATTCCATCGCGACGGATCGCCGCGGAACGGCTTGTCCGACGATGCCGCAAGGTCCGGCTTGCCGTCGATCTCGATCGTGACGGCCCGGTCGTAGTCGCGATAGCCGCTCGTGCCGGTGCCCCGATCCCCGGTCCAGGTGGCGCGCAGGGCATACCGGTGTTCGCCGAACATCGCCCCAGTCTGACACGCGAGGATGCGGCGGACGGCGGCGGTAGGCTGGCGACGTGCCGCAGACCTTCGCCGCAGCCGACGCCGTCGAACTCGCCGTCGTCGAACGCAGCGGGTTCGTCGAATCGCGGCACACCGGCTCAGCCATCGTCCTCGATCCCGACGGCACGCCGATCGCCACGCTCGGCGACACCGCCACGGCGATCCTGCCGCGCTCGAGCCTCAAGCCGGTGCAGGCATTGGCCTGTCTCACCGCCGGAGCGCCGCTGGAGGGCGAGCGCCTGGCGCTGGCCACGGCCAGCCACTCCGGGACCGATCGGCACGTGTCGGTCGTCCGCGACATCCTGGATGCGGCGGCGCTGAGCGAGGACGCACTCGGCTGCCCGCCCGCATGGCCGGGCGATCAGGCCACGCGCGTCGAGATGGTGCGCGGCGGCGGCGGCCCCGCGCGGATCCGGATGAACTGCTCGGGAAAGCATGCCGCGATGCTGCTGACCTGTGTCACCAACGGATGGCCGACAGGCGGCTACCTCTCTCCCGAGCATCCGCTGCAGGTGCACATCCGCGAGGTCGCCGAGCGAATGGTCGGCGAGCGCTCCGCAACGACGGCGATCGACGGATGCGGTGCACCGGTGTACGCGATGAGCCTGGCAGGCCTGGCCAAGGCGATTCACCGGATCGGCACCTCGTCGGAGCATTCGCCGTTCGCCCTGCATCGCAGCGCCGGCACCCTCGTCCGCGCCGTCCGCGAGAACCCATGGACGATCGACGGCCCGGGCCGGCCTGACACGATCGTGCTCGAACAGCTCGGCGTTTTCGCCAAGGGCGGCGCAGAAGGGGTCATGGTGATGGTCGCCCCGAGCGGCACGACCGTTGCGCTCAAGATGCTGGACGGCAGCGGGCGCGCGGCCACGGTCGTGGCCCTGCGCCTGCTCGAGCGAGAAGGCGCGCTCGCGGCATCCGACGTCGCCGAGGCGATCACGAAGCTTCCGCTGTCGGTCACCGGCGGCGGCCAGGTCGTCGGGGCGATCCGCCCAGCTTTCTAGAAGCGCTCCCACCCGGAGCGGAGAGGACCAGGCGATGAGGATTTCCGTCCCCACCGAAGTGAAGAACAACGAGTACCGCGTGGCACTGACGCCCGCGGGTGTCGACGACCTCGCGCGAGCGGGCCACGACGTGTTCGTGCAGCGCGGCGCGGGCGAGGGCTCATCGATGCCGGATGCCGAGTACGAGGCCGCCGGTGCGACCCTGCTCGACGACCCGGCCGAGGTCTGGGCGCGCGCCGAACTGCTGCTGAAGGTCAAGGAGCCGATCGCGAGCGAATACGGATACTTCCGTGACGATTTCGTGCTGTTCACCTACCTGCACCTCGCCGCCGACCGGCCGCTCACCGAGAGTCTCGTCGCCGACGGCGTCACGGCCATCGCGTACGAGACAGTTCAGCTGGGCTCTGTTGATGGACGCAGTGGCGGGCTGCCCCTGCTGGCCCCGATGAGCGAGGTGGCAGGGCGACTTGCCCCGACCGTCGGTGCGGCCACACTCCTGCGCTCCGCGGGCGGCCTCGGCCTGCTCATGTCCGGCGTGCCGGGCACCCGGCCCGCCCGCGTCACGGTGATCGGCGGCGGAGTCGCCGGGGCGAACGCCGCGGTCATCGCGGTCGGTCTCGGTGCGGACGTCACGGTGTTCGACACCAATGTCCAGCGGCTGCGCTACCTCGACGATCACTTCCAGGGACGCGTCAAGACGGCGGCGTCCAACCCGCTCGACCTCGATCGCGCCGTCGTGGACTCCGACCTCGTGATCGGGTCCGTGCTCGTCCCCGGCGCGAAGGCCCCCAGGCTCGTCACGAACGACATGGTCTCGCGCATGCGCCCCGGCTCCGTGCTGGTGGACATCGCGGTCGACCAGGGCGGTTGCTTCGAGGACACGCATCCGACCACGCACGCCGACCCGACGTTCCCGGTGCACGGCAGCATGTTCTACTGCGTCGCGAACATGCCAGGCGCTGTGCCGAACACGTCCACCTCAGCGCTCACGAACGCGACCCTGCCCTATATCCGGCAGATCGCGCGTCGCGGCTGGAAGGACGCGCTGCGCGCGGATGCGGCCCTCGCGGCCGGCCTCAACACCGCCGGCGGCACGATCGTCAACGCCGGCGTCGCGAACGCGCACGGCGTCGAACTCGCCCCGCTCGAGGCCGCGCTCGCCTGACGCCCTCGGTCACGTGCGCGAGGGCAGGGCGATGCGGGTGGCGGCACCACCGGCGCTCAGCAGCCACGCTCGCGCGCGACCGGGCTCGCAGTAGGGCGGCAGGCCACGCTGTCCGGTGAGCGTGCGGTACTCGGGCCCGCAGGTCGCATCCACGACGAGGTCGTGGTCGGAACGCACCGCGCTCAAAGCCCGCCAGTGCCTCTGCCACTCCTCGGCGTCACCGGCGACCATGACGGGCGCGTCCGTCGCCCACTCCCCCGCTCCGGAGTACTCGTCGAGGGAGAGCAGACGCACCCCGGCGCGCTCCCACTCCGCGAGTGCCTCCCGGGCGGCCGGCGATCGCCGCAGGACGAAGCCGGTCAGCGCACCGCTCGGATGCCAAAGCTGCGGCGGATCGCTTCGCAGCGCTGCCGGGGGCTGTGTCATCGCGACCTGCACCGAGCGGCCGTCGAGGCGTCCGCGCCCGGGCGGACCGCCGGGTGCGTAGTGCGACGGATCGCCGCCTGCCGCGATGTGCTCTGCGCGCGAGGATGCCGCCAGGACCAGACGCCGCGGCAGAAGGTCGGCGATCCGGGCCGCGCCGCCGTTCAGACGCTGCGCCGCGGCGACCACGAGGAGCTCGGCCTCGCCCGCACCGCGTACGAGTCGTTCCAGCCGTTCCAGGAGTTCTCTCGCATAGTCGGGTGGCAGTGTCGATGCGAGCGCATCGAGGTCATCGATCAGGAGCAGCGAGCCCGGTTCGGATGCGCGCTCCGACAGGCGGTCGACGGCATCCCAGACGTCCTCTCCGCTGCCGGCGACCCGCACGACCGGACCGTGCGCCTGAACCGCGAGCGTGTGCAGCACGGTGGACTTGCCGCTGCCGCCCGACCCGATGACCAGCATCCCGCGCTCCTGCCTGCGCAGGCCGACCGGGCGCTGGCGCTGAAGGTCCGGCTCATCGACGAGACCAAGCAGCAGCGTGTCACCCGCTTCGTCCGCGAGGGCGGCGAGATCCTCGAGGTCGATGCGGGTGGGGAGCTCGGGAAGCCACGGTCGCCGCGGGCGCGGGCCGGCCGCGGACGCAGTGATCGCCTCGCGGTCGGTCGGTGACGAGAGCGCGATGCGCACCTGCCTGGGCGAATGGTCGGCCGCCGTCCGCACCAGGGCGAGGCCGCGCGCGTCCGGTCCGCCGGGCAGCATCGCCGCCTCGTCGGTGCCGATCACTGCCCGGCTGTCGGTCGGGTCGGTCACCCGGAGGCTGATGCGGAGGGGGCAGTTGGCGAGCAGACTCTCCCGCACGACTCCGGCCGGCCGCTGAGTGCCCAGCACGAGGTGCATGCCGAGCGCGCGTCCGCGGGCGGCGACATCGGTGAACACCGCGTGCAGTTCGGGATGCTCGCCCAGGAGGGCGGCGAATTCGTCCACGACGATCACGAGCCGCGGCACCTCCACGCGCGGATCCTGCACATCCCGCGCTCCGACGCGAGCGAGCTCCCCCTCGCGCCAGCGCACTTCAGCCCGCAGGCTCTCGATCGCCCGTCGCGCTCCCGTGCCGTCGAGATCGGTGATGACGCCCGTCACATGAGGAACGCCCGCGAGCGCGTCGAATGCCGTGCCGCCTTTGAAGTCGGCGAGGAGGAAGCTCACCTCCTGTGTGGAGTGCGCCGCGCACAGTGCCAGGATCCACGTCACGAGAAGTTCGGACTTGCCCGAGCCGGTGACCCCGGCCACCACGGCGTGCGGGCCGTCGGCGACCAGATCGATCACGCACGGCTCGCCGCCCTCGACGCCGATGACGGCCGGCAGGGTGCCGCGCGTCGCGGGCGGCGCATCGCTCAGCAGCGACCCCAGCGCGACCGGTCCGGACGCACCCGCGGAACCCTGCAGCTGCGCGGCCCGGGCGATCAGCCCGTCGGTGAGGGCGAGCGCCTGGGCGCTCCCCAGCGCCTCCACCGCGATCTCGCGCACCTCGCCGCCGGCATCCAGCTGCGCCCGGCCTGGCGAGCGCACCGTGAGGACCACTCCGCAGCCGGGTGGCCGAGGCGCGGAAGGGTCGACGCGCACGATCGCGAAGTCGGGCGCACCTGTGATCGGCTCACCCGGCGCCCCCAGCGCCAGCTGCAGACCGGAGCCGGACCGCCGATGCGGCAGACGCTCGGCCCAGGCGCTCTCGCCTCGCAGCGGGCCCACGATTCGCAGCTCGCCCGGGGGCAGCGCCATCGCCAGCTGCAGGACGAGCGCGCGCACGACGGCGCCGGCGACGACCGGGGTGCCGATGACGGCGATGCCGGATGCCGGTGGCACGAGGATCGGCGCGTCGTGGAGCGTCGCTGCCCGCGCGCGGATCGCCACCGACGCGGCATCGGCGCCGCCTCCGGTGACGCGCAGATCACTCGAATCCGCGCCGGAGCCGAGGACGAGCATCTCCCCCCTTCCCGCGACGGGACGCCAGATCTCACCGTCGTTCGCGGCGAACACGGCGACATCCGGATGCCGCGCCCACCGCCGCGCCCGCTCATCGGCGTGGCGCTGCCCGATCTGCCGATCCACGTGCTCACGCGCGGCGCGCGCCTTCTCCTGCGCACGGCGTCGATCGCGCCGCGCCCCGCGCGCACCGTCGGCGAGAGTCGCACCGGCGATCAGAGGACCGAGCGCGGCGAGCCAGAGCGAGAGCACCGAACCCGTGACGAGCCATAGGGCCACGGCGCCGAGTACCGGGACGACCGACGCGAGCAGCGGGACCGCCGGCCGCGAAGGCGGATTCCAGGGTGGCGGGAGCTCGAGCGGCTCGGTGTGCGCAGCGGCCGCCGGGCGGAGCGGGCCGGCGCTCGGGCGCGGAGTGGGGGCGAAGGTGTGCACTCGCCCAGGTAAGCAGCGCGCGCGGCGCCGCGGAGGCGGCGGATGTCACCGGTGGAAGGCGGTGCGGCGCGCTCAGGCTGGGGAGGAGTCGCTGACCACGACGGCCTCGTGCGCGGGATCCGCGGACGAGCGCACCGACACGTCGAGCACGATGATCGTGATGTTGTCGCGGCCGCCATTCTCGAGTGCGGCATCCATCATCGCGGCGATCGCGTCGGCAGGATCGGCGTTCGCGATGAGAAAATGCTGGATGCCGTAGTCGGTGAGCTCCTTCGTCAGACCATCCGAGCAGATCACGAAGCGATCGCCGTCGACGACGTCCAGACGCACGTAGTCGGGCGCGACGCTCTCGCTCGGCCCGACCGCGCGCGTGATGACATTGCCGTACGGGTGGTTCTCGGCTTCTTCGGGGCTGAGCCGACCGGCGGCGATGAGCTCCTGCACGACCGAATGATCGGTGGTGATCTGCTCGATCAGCCCATCGCGCATGAGGTAGACGCGGGAATCGCCGATGTTGAGGGTGACCCACTGCGGGGGGCCGTCGCTGAGGTCCAGATAGACGCCGGTGACGGTCGTCCCGGTGCCGTCATCGGTCGTCTCGGAGTGCGACGCGATGTCCTTGACGGCGCGGGAGAGCGCCTTCTCGATGGTCTTCGGTGTGACCGGGCCTGCCTCGACCACACCGCCGAGCCGGTCGACCGTGCTGGCGCTGGCGATCTCGCCGCCGATATGGCCGCCCATGCCGTCGGCGACGATGAAGAGCGGGTAGCTCGTCAGAAGCGCGTCCTGATTGATCTCGCGGCGGCGGCCCGTATGCGTGACCCCGGCCCAGGACAGTTCGATCGTCCCGTCCGCCACCGTCACCGATCGGGAGTGGGTGGATTCTTCGGGCACGCCCTATCCTCCCCGGTAAGCCGACAACAGCGGCGACGCGACCGGTGTGGTCCTGTCGACGTGCTGACATACTACTGGACTCCTCGAAGGCCGCCCGGGTCGCAGGGCCGACGAGCGCACCACCGACCTCAGGCCGGTTCGCTCCGAGCGAACGAGATCGACACCGCGATTCACACGCGTGCCGCAGGATCTTCGACGAGCGGGAACAGCACGTCGATGAGGGCGAGGTCTGCATCTGACGGCGCCCACGCTCCCGCTGCGGCCGCATTGGCGCGAACCTGATCGGCGCTGGTGGCTCCGGCGATGACACTCGAGAGCGCGGGCCGCGAGAGCAGCCATCCGAACGTGGCCTCGAGCATCGTGATGCCCCGCTCGTCGCAGAACTCCTGGAAGTGCTCGAGCGCGTCCCACGGGGCGTTCTGCCACACATGCCGGCGCTGCATCATGATGCGGCTGCGCTCGGGACCGCCGGCGCGCGAGAACTTGCCCGTCAGGAGTCCGTTGTGCAGGGGGAAGAACGGGAAGAAGCCGAGGCCGAAGCGCTCGACGGCGGGCAGGACCTCGCGCTCCGCGGCTCGGGCGAGCAGGCTGTAGTGGTTCTGCGCGGAGATGAAGCGACTGCCGCGGTGCGGAGCGACGAAGTCCGCTTCGGCGATCTGCCAGCCCGCGAGGTTGGAGTGCCCGTAGTAGCGGATCTTGCCCTCGCTCACCAGGTCGTCCAGCACCGAGATCGTCTCGTCGATCGGGGTTGCGGCATCCGGAACGTGAAGCTGGTAAAGGTCGATCCAGTCGGTGCTCAGACGCCGCAGCGACGCCTCGATCGCAACACGCACATACGACCGCGATGTCTTCGCAGCGGCCACCGCATACCCCATGTCACGACCCGGGTGACCGAACTTCGTCGCCAAGACGACCTGATCCCGCCGACCGCGCAGGGCCTGGCCCATCAGGGTCTCGCTGAGCCCGGGCTCGCCGCCATACATCTCGGCGGTGTCGAGGAACGTCACACCCGCGTCGATCGCGGCGTCGAGCACCTCGACGGTTCCGGCGAGCGTCTCGGTGTTCGTGCCCGGTCGGCCGAAGTTGTTGCAGCCGAGGCCGACAGCCGAGACGAGGAGGCCAGACGTGCCGACACGGCGCAGCGGGACGGTTCTTTCGGGCGAAGTCATTGCCCCACGCTAACGCCCTCGGGCGCGGCGCGCGGCGCGCCCGAGTGCAGCGGCGCGAGAGCTCGAACGAAAGCGACGAGCCCCCACCACTGCGGCGGGGGCTCGTCGACGGTACTCGTGCGCTACGGGGCCGGAGGTGCGGGCGGCGCGGTCGGCGGTTCGGGCGCGGCGGGCGGTGTCACCGGGGGCTGCGGTGCCGCAGCGGGCGGCGCTGCCGACGGAGCCGGCGGCGGGGTGTAACCCGCGGGCGGCTCGTAGCCGGCCGGGGGCGGGTAGGCGCCCGGAGCCGGCTGCGTCACCGGGTTGGCCGGGTATCCTCCCGCAGGTGCCTGGCTGGGGATGCCCGCCCAGACGGTGCGGTCGGAGAGGAACCCGTTGTTCGCCCATGGAGCTGCGGGGATCGCGGTGTTCCAGCGCGACTTGTCGAAGCCCAGGATGCCGAGCCACACGATGCTGAGGAAGAAGTACAGGATCAGCCAGACGGGTTCCTTCTGCAGCTTGAGACCGACCCGCCACGCCGCCAGCAGCGTCACGACGAAGGCCGCGATGCCGATGATCGAGCCGAGGACGGGGATCCAGCCGAGCAGGATCGATGCGCCGATCGCGATCAGGATCAGCCAGGGGCTCAGGTCGCCGAGCTTGCTGAAGACCATGAAATTGTAGATCGGCACCCACGCGCGCCACTTGCCCTGCACGCCGGCCTTTTCGAAGATCTTCATCATGAAGACGGAGGTCAGAACGTAAGCGGCGATTGCGAAGATGAACCAGAAGATGGCGAGTCCCGCGTACAGTGCGATTGCGGTCCCGTCAGGATAGTCGTACATGGGAGTCCTCCCCGGAGAACGAACCACGACGCAGGGTCACGTCGGCACGGCATCCGCCCTGCGATTCACATGCTAGCGATGCGCCGTGCCGTTCGACAGGCAATTCATCGATACTCGCCATACGTGTCGCCTGTCGCTGACCGTTCGGAACGCCCGTCAGAACAGGGATCGAATCCACACCGGACACACCGAACGCACCGAGTACACCGAACGCACCGAGTACGCCGAGCGCACCGCAGAGAACATCAGCGCAGGCCCCGGAACCCGCAGAGTCCGCTCAGGCGAACAGTTCGACTTCGCCGGGTGCACCGTCGCGCAGCCGCACATCCTGCGTGGCCGCCCAGGCGTGCAGTCCGCGCAGCGAGCCGAAACGCGGCCGCTGCTGAGCCAGCTTGCGCATGAGCGCGCCCTTGGCGTGCTTGTTGAAATGGTTCAGCGCCCGCACCGCGCCGTCGGGTGCCTCGCTCACCACCCGGACGTACACCGATGCGACCGATGCCGGCACCGGACCGAGCGCCGCATAGGCCTCCGAGCGGAGGTCGAGCACGAACCGCGGCGCGAGATCCGCGAGGGCATCGGTCACCGCCGCGGCCCATACCCGCCGCAATGTCGCCGAGCCGGGAAGCGCTACACCCGCCGCCAGCCGGTAGGCGGGAATCCTGTCGAGCGCACCGACGGGCCCGAGCGGCGCGGTGTGGATCAGGACGTTGGCGCCGAGCCAGCGCCGGGCAGGCCCGTCGAGGGATGCCGCGTCCAGCGAGTCGTACAGCACGCCGGTGTACCGATCGATCGCCGCCATCGTCGGCGCCGCTCGCACCCGCGCATTCACCCCGACCTCGTCGAGCTGGGCGGCGCTGAGCCCGAGCACCCGCACCGCCGTCGCGGCATCCGTCGACAGCGCCTCGAGCGAGCCGAGAACGTACTCGCGCTGAGAACGCAGCTGCGGGAGCGCGAGCGAGTCCAGATCGAGCGCAGGCCGACCCCCTCCGGACCGCTTGGTCTCGGAGGGGGGAAGCAGGACCAGCAAGCTAGCTGATCAGGGCAGCATTGCCTGCGACGATCGTGACGACGTCACCCTCGACCGACAGGAAGCCGTCCTGGGCGTTCGCCAAGATCTTGGTGCCGTCCTCGAGCGTGATGCGCACTTCGCCCGCCGCGAGCACTCCGAGGACGGGCTCGTGACCGGACATGATGCCGATCTCGCCGATGACCGTCTTCGCGACGACGAGGCTCGCCTCACCCGACCAGACTTCGTGGTCGGCCGCGACGAGGTTCACCGTGAGCGCCATGATCAGCCGTTCTCCTTCTGGATCCGCGCCCAGTTCGCTTCGACGTCGGAGATGCCGCCGACGTTGAAGAACGCCTGCTCGGCGACGTGGTCGAAGTCACCCTTCACGATCGCGTCGAAGGACTCGATCGTCTCGGCGATCGGGACCGTGGAGCCATCGACGCCGGTGAACTTCTTGGCCATGTATGTGTTCTGCGAGAGGAACTGCTGGATGCGGCGTGCTCGCGACACGACCACCTTGTCCTCTTCAGAGAGCTCGTCGACACCGAGGATCGCGATGATCTCCTGCAGTTCCTTGTTCTTCTGGAGGATCTGCTTCACGGCCGTTGCGACACGGTAGTGGTCGGCGCCGATGTAGCGCGGGTCGAGGATGCGGCTCGTTGAGGTCAGCGGATCCACGGCCGGGTAAAGGCCCTTGGACGCGATCTCACGCGAAAGCTCGGTGGTCGCGTCGAGGTGCGCGAACGTCGTGGCCGGCGCCGGGTCGGTGTAGTCGTCGGCCGGGACGTAGATGGCCTGCAGCGAGGTGATCGAGTGACCACGCGTGGAGGTGATGCGCTCCTGGAGCACACCCATCTCGTCGGCGAGGTTGGGCTGGTAACCCACCGCAGAAGGCATGCGACCAAGAAGCGTGGAGACCTCGGAGCCCGCCTGCGTGAAGCGGAAGATGTTGTCGATGAACAGGAGCACGTCCTGGCCCTGCACATCGCGGAAGTACTCCGCCATGGTCAGTGCCGACAGCGCGACGCGCAGACGCGTTCCGGGCGGCTCGTCCATCTGGCCGAAGACCAGGGCCGTCTTGTCGAAGACGCCGGCCTCCTCCATCTCGTGGATCAGGTCGTTGCCCTCACGGGTGCGCTCGCCGACACCGGCGAACACCGACACGCCACCGTGGTTCTGCGCGACGCGCTGGATCATCTCCTGGATGAGCACGGTCTTGCCGACACCGGCGCCGCCGAACAGGCCGATCTTGCCCCCGAGCACATACGGGGTCAGAAGGTCGATGACCTTGATGCCGGTCTCGAACATCTGGGTCTTGGACTCGAGCTGGTCGAAGCTCGGAGCCTTGCGGTGGATGCCCCAGCGCTCGGTGATCTCGATCTGCTCGCCCGGCGCGGCGTTGAGCACCTCGCCGATCACGTTGAAGACCCTGCCCTTGGTCACGTCGCCGACCGGCACCGTGATCGGGCCGCCCGTGTCGCGCACTTCCTGACCGCGGACGATGCCGTCGGTGGGCTTGAGGGCGATCGCACGCACGAGGTCATCACCGAGGTGCTGCGCGACCTCGAGGGTGATCTCGTTCGACTCGTCGCCGATCACGATGGTGGTCTTGAGCGCGTTGTAGATGTCGGGAAGCGAGTCGTGCGGGAACTCGATGTCGACGACCGGACCGGTGACGCGCGCGACGCGTCCGACGACCGAGGTCTGTACGGCGGTGGCGGTGGGGGTCATTGTCTTCTTCTCTTTCGGAGTGGTTGTCTACTTCGCCGAGGACAGGGCGTCGGCCCCGCCGACGATCTCGGCGATCTGCTGGGTGATCTCGGCCTGACGCGCGTTGTTGCGCAGCCGCGTGTAATTGGTGATGAGCTTGTCGGCGTTGTCACTGGCCGACTTCATCGCCTTCTGCGTCGCGGCGTGCTTTGCCGCCGAGGACTGCAGGAGGGCATTGAAGATGCGGCTCTGGATGTAGACCGGCAGGAGCGCGTCCAGCACGGTGGCGGGATCCGGTTCGAACTCATACAGCGGGAACGTGTGCGTCTCGGCCTGCGCCTCGGTGGCCTCGACGACCTCGAGAGGAAGGAGCCGCACCGTCTCGGGGGTCTGGGTCATCATGCTGACGAAGCGGTTGTACACGAGGTGGATCTCGTCGACGCCGCCCTGCTCGCTGCCGCGCTCGAAAGCCTCGAGCAGCGTGTCGGAGATCTGCTCCGCGAAGCGGAACTCCGGAGTTTCAGTGTCACCCGTCCACTCCGCGGCGCTCTTGATGCGACGGAACTGGAAGAAGGCCACAGCCTTGCGTCCGACCAGGTAGTACGTGACTTCCTTGCCCTGCGATTCCAGCAGGGTCGCCAGCTCGAGCCCTTCGCGCATGATCTGCGAGTTGAACGCGCCGGCAAGACCGCGGTCGGACGCGAAGATCACGATCGCGGAGGTCTTGACGTCCCGCGCGGAGGTGAGCGGGTGATCGATGTTGGAATGCGTCGCCACAGCCGACACGGCGCGGGTGACCGCACGCGCGAACGGCGCGGACGCGCGCACGCGCGACATCGCCTTCTGAATGCGCGAAGCCGCGATGAGCTCCATCGCCTTGGTGATCTTCTTGGTCGTCTGAGCAGTGCTGATCTTCTGCTTGTAGACCCTCAGTTGTGCGCCCATAGTCCGTGTCCGCCGCCGCGCTACTTGCGGCGGCCCTTGACGATCTGCTCCTGGTTGACGTCCTCGACATCGGCCGCCTTGAACTCCTCGTGGCCCGGCTCGTCGATGTGCTGACCGCCGCCGCCCTGGAACTCGAGGATGAACTCGTCAACGACCTTGTCGAGCTCAGTGACGGTGTCGTCATCGAGCACGTTCGTCTCGCGCAGGCGATCGAGGATCGTCGTGTGGCGTCGAACGTGGTCGAGAAGGTCCCGCTCGAACCGCAGCACGTCCTCGACCTCGATGGTGTCCAGCTTGCCGTTGGTGCCCGTCCAGATCGAGACGACCTGCTCCTCGACCGGGTACGGCGAGTACTGCGGCTGCTTCAGCAGCTCGGTCAGGCGGGCACCGCGCGAAAGCTGACGACGGGATGCGGCATCCAGGTCGCTCGCGAACATCGCGAACGCCTCGAGCGAGCGGTACTGAGCCAGCTCGAGCTTGAGCGTTCCGGACACCTTCTTGATCGACTTGACCTGCGCGTCGCCACCGACGCGCGACACCGAGATGCCCACGTCGACCGCGGGACGCTGGTTGGCGTTGAACAGGTCGGACTGCAGGAAGATCTGGCCGTCGGTGATCGAGATCACGTTGGTCGGGATGTAGGCCGACACGTCGTTCGCCTTCGTCTCGATGATCGGCAGACCGGTCATCGAGCCCGCGCCCAGCTCGTCCGAGAGCTTCGCGCAGCGCTCGAGCAGACGGGAGTGCAGGTAGAAGACGTCGCCGGGGTAGGCTTCCCGGCCCGGTGGGCGGCGCAGGAGGAGTGAGACGGCACGGTAGGCCTCGGCCTGCTTGGTGAGATCATCGAAGATGATCAGGACGTGCTTGCCGTCATACATCCAGTGCTGGCCGATGGCCGAGCCTGTGTACGGAGCCAGGTATTTGAAGCCGGCCGGGTCGGAGGCCGGAGCTGCGACGATCGTCGTGTACTCCATCGCACCGGCATCCTCGAGCGCACCTCTGACGGAGGCGATCGTGGAGCCCTTCTGGCCGATGGCGACGTAGATGCAGCGCACCTGCTTGTCGACGTCGCCGGACTCCCAGTTGCTCTTCTGGTTGATGATCGTGTCGATCGCGATCGCGGTCTTGCCGGTCTGGCGGTCGCCGATGATCAGCTGTCGCTGGCCGCGACCGACCGGGATCATGGCGTCGATCGCCTTGATACCCGTCTGCATGGGCTCGTGCACGCTCTTTCGCTGCATGACGCCGGGTGCCTGGAGCTCGAGGGCGCGGCGACCGTCGGTGGCGACCGGCCCGAGGCCGTCGATCGGATTGCCGAGCGGGTCGACGACGCGCCCGAGGTAGCCGTCGCCGACGGCGACCGAGAGGACCTCGCCCGTGCGGCGGACCTCCTGGCCCGCCTCGATGCCCGAGAACTCGCCGAGGACGACGACACCGACTTCGTGCTCGTCGAGGTTCAGCGCGAGGCCTGAGGTGCCGTCGGCGAAGGTCACGAGCTCGTTGGCCATGACGCCCGGGAGGCCCTCGAGGTGAGCGATGCCGTCACCCGCGTCGACGACGGTGCCGACCTCGGTCGCTGCGGCGCCCGCGGGCTCGTACGCGGCGGCGAAGTCCTTCAGCGCGTCACGGATGACATCGGGGCTGATCGTTAGTTCTGCCATTGTGTTCCTTCGTTTCGAGGGGCCATGGCCCCAAAGCTTCCGCCCGTGCGGGAAATCTCGTGTCTAGCCGGCAAGCCGCTGGCGCAGATCGGTGAGCCGAGCTGCGACGCTCGCGTCGATGACGTCGTCGGCGATCTGCACGCGCAGACCGCCCAGGATGGAAGGGTCGATCACCGCGTTGAGTCCGACCTTCTTGCCGTAGCGCTGTGTCAGCACCGCACTCAGCCGCTGCGACTGCGCCGTATCGAGCGGCGTCGCCGTGACGACCGTGGCGACGATGCTGCCGCGCTGGTCGGCGACGAGGTCCATCGCGTGCGCGAGCAGCTGACGCACACGGCGCTCGCGCGGCTCCTGCACCAGCGACGAGACGATGAGGATCGTCGCATCGCTCGCGCGTCCGCGAAGCAGTGCCTCGATCAGCGCGCCCTTCGCGGTGTCGTCGCCGAGTCTGCTGCCGAGGGCGAGCTCGATCTCGGGGTTGTCCGCGACCAGGCGCGACGCGCTGAACAGTTCTCCGTCCACGTCCACGCTGGGCGCGGAGATGGCGGCGGCGCGCACGGCCAGCTCTTCGATGCCGTCGACGAGCTGGGACGCACTCGACCAGCGCTGCTCGACGGCCATCGTCAGGAGGGAGAGCGTCGTCTTGCCGAAGGCCGCACCGAACACGTCGGTCACGACGCGCGAACGGGCGGCGCGCGAGGCTGCGGGGTCGGCCAGCGCACCGCTCAGCTGCGGCGAGCCGCCCACGATCCGCGCCGCGGCGAAGAGCTCGCTGGCGGTGTCGAGGTCGACCGACGACGCGGCGTTCAACGCCGCCGTCGCCGCCGCAAGGGCCTGAGTGGTTGCGCTGCCCACTAGCTCGTCGCCTTCTCGGACGCTTCGAGCTCGGCCAGGAAGCGATCCACCACGGCCTGAGCCTTGGCGTCCTCGGACAGTGTCTCGCCGATCACGCCGCCGGCCAGATCGAGCGCGAGGTTGCCCACGTCCGACTTGAGCGACGCGAGCGCCGCGAGGCGTTCCATTTCGATCTGCGCCTGCGCGTTCGAGGTGATGCGCGCCGCCTCGGATGAGGCCTGGTCGCGAAGTTCGGCGATGATCGCCGACCCGTCGGCGCGTGCCTGCTCGCGGATGCGTCCCGCTTCGGCGCGGGCTTCGGCGAGCTGAGCCGTGTATTTCTCCAGCGCGGCCTGAGCCTCTGCCTGTGCCACCTCGGCGGAATTGATGCTGCCCTCGATCGCCGCGCTGCGGGCGTCGAGCATGGCGTTCAGGCTCGGCAGGATCTTCCAGATGAACAGCGCGAGGATGACGACGAATGCCAGCGTGCCCCAGACGAGGTCCGGGAGCGTGGGGAGAAGTGGATTGATCTCCCCCGCGTGGCCTTCGGCGAATGCGTCTAGCATTCGGACTCCTTCGGTCGGCAACGAGTGGTTACGGCGCGGGGAACGGGATGAAGGCGACCGCGATCGCGATGAACGCGAGCGCCTCGGTCAGGGCGATACCGAGGAACATGAGGCCGCTGAGGCGACCCTGCAACTCGGGCTGGCGCGCCACCGATTCGATGGTCTTGCCGACGATGACGCCGACGCCGATACCGGAGCCGATAGCGGCGAGTCCGAAGGCGAGGGGTGCGAGCTGTCCGACGACGTTCACAGGGATTTCCTTTCGAAGGGGTTGTTGGTCTAGCAGCCGGGGACGGGTCAGTGTCCGTCGGCCAGCGCCATCTGGATGTAGATGGCGGTGAGGATGGTGAAGACGTATGCCTGGAGCACCGCGACGAACAGCTCCAGAAGGGTGAATGCGATGCCGAAGGCGAAGGTGCCGACTCCGAGCAGGCCCAGCGGGTTGCCCGAGGCGAGCACGGTGAAGAAGAAGAAGTGCGTCGCGGTGAAGCAGAGCACCAGCAGCATGTGCCCGGCGACCATGTTCATCAGAAGTCGGAGGGCCAGCGTGATCGGCCGCAGGATGAAGGTCGAGAGGAACTCGAGCGGGATCAGCAGGACGTGCAGCGGCCACGGCACGCCGGGGATGATGAGCGAGTTCTTGAGGTAGCCGAGACCGTGCTTGCGGAACCCGGCATAGACGAACATCACGTAGGCGATGACGGCGAGGATCAGCGGCAGGCCGATGACGGAGGTACCGGCGATCTGCAGGCCGGGGATGATGCCGGTGAGGTTCATGCCGATGATCAGGAAGAAGAACGTCATCAGCACCGGCAGGAACCGCTTGCCGTCCTTCTCGCCGAGCGTGTCGAACACGATAGAGGTGCGCACGAAGTCGAGCATGTACTCGAGTGCGGCCTGACCGCGGGACGGGATGAGCTGCATCCGCCGTGTGCCGAGCCAGAGCCACAGCACGAGCGCGAACACCACCAGCAGGCGGATCAGCATGACCCGGTTGAGCTCGAAGGGGGTTCCGACGAACAGGAGCCCGGGCGGAACGAATTCGCCGATCGAGGGTCCGACGAATCCACCATCTGATTCGTCGGCCATGACGAGCGACAGTGCGGGGATGAGCATTGCGGTAATCAGAAGATTCTCCGGCGTCGGGCGTCCGAGACGGTGGGTGATCAGGGGGAGCGTGTGCGTTCAGCCTAGCAAAACTCTTGGGCCTCACAGGACACGCTCGAGGCCTCAGCGTCGTGGTCCGCGAGGCGTTGCGGGTGTGTTCAGCGGACCCCGTCCGGCGCGTCATCGTCGAAGCTCTGCGGCAGCGGCACATCGCCGACATACGGCACCCGCGCGCGCTGGAAGGCGATGACGTCGAACACGAGCGAGCCGACGACCGCGATGATCACCGTGACGAAGAAGATCGTGGGATCGAGCCAGGGCTGCGCCCGCAGCCAGATCGAGAGCACCACGAACAGCACGAGCTTCAGGAGCCACGAGCCCAGCACGATCCCGAAGAAGATGGGCGAACCCGGGTCGTCCTTCGTGGCGCGGATGGCGAGATGGATGCTGATCGAGGTGAGCGCGAGGAAGACGAGCCACATCGCCGCTCCGAGCAGTCCGCTCACAAGTCCGGAAAGGCCCGCGACGAGGAATCCGACCACCGCTCCCCCGATGGCGAGGATCCCGATCGCGATCGCCGGCCATTTCAGGCTGGACAGCACGCTGAAACTGCGTGGAACGGGCTGAGCACTCATCGGGTGGCCTCCAAGGTGGGGGGCTCGTCGTGCGCGGCAGCGACGACGGCGGGCTTGCGCCGCCACGAGGGCAGCAGGGTGACGACGAGGCACGCGCCGGCGCCGAAGACGCCGAAGACGACGCCGATCCAGTACTGGCCGGGCCAGTTCTCGCGCGTGCCGATGTACATGAGCAGGACGGCGAGGCTGAACACGGCCGTCCACGCGTAGAAGATCAGAACCGCGTCGCGGTCCGTGTGGCCCATGTCCAGCATCCGGTGATGAAGGTGCTTTCGGTCGGGTGAGAATGGCGACATGCCCGCGCTCATGCGCCGCACCACCGCGAGACCGAAGTCCAGCAGCGGCAGCAGCACGACCACGACCGGCAGCAGGATCGGGATGAATGCGCCGAGCAGCTGCGAGCGGCCGAAGCCCTCGGGGTCGAGGACCGTCGGTTCCAGCTGACCGGTGATCGCGATGGCCGAGGTCGCCATCAGCAGCCCGAGCATGAGCGCGCCGGAGTCGCCCATGAACAGCTTCGCGGGACTCCAGTTGAGGGGCAGGAACCCGATGCACACGCCGATCAGCACGGCGGCGATGAACGAGGCGAGGTTGAAGTACGTGCTGGAGCCGGTGTCGCGCACCAGGATGTACGAGTACGCGAAGAAGACTGCGTTCGCGATGAGGCACACGCCCGCGACCAGGCCATCCAGTCCGTCGATGAAGTTGACCGCGTTCATCACCACCACGATCGAGAACACCGTGAGCGTGAAGCTCAACCAGCTCGATCCGATGATCAGGCCGCCGATCGGCAGCGAGAAGATCTGCAGCTGCCCGAACCACGCGATGATCCCCGCCGCCAGGAACTGGGCGCCGAGCTTGATCATCCAGTCGAGGTCCCACAGGTCATCGGCCACTCCCACCACGACGATCAGGAGCGTCGCGGCGAGGATCGCGTACACCGGCGCCGGGTCCTTCCAGAAGATCGCGAAGTACGGATGCTGCGACGACACCGCGAACGCGGCCAAGACGCCCAGGAACATCGCCACGCCACCCAGTCGCGGGGTGGGCGTCTTGTGGACGTCTCGCTCGCGGATGCCGGGGTAGAGCTTGTACTTGAGGCTCACCCTCCAGACCGCCCACGACAGCGACAGGGTGATGGCGGCGGTCAACAGGATCGTGAAGACGTACTGCTTCACGCGCCGCCCGAATCGCCGTCGCGCATCGGATCGGGCTCGAGGAGGTCGCCGAGCACCTCGCGCAGCGCAGCCCGGTCCACCGCGCCCTCGCGCAGGACGCGGACCAGCGGCACCGAGCCGGTGACCAGGCTGGTCGCATCGATGATCGTGGAGGCGATCCCGGTCGCAGAGGGACCGCCGTCGAGGTAGACCGCCACCTTGTCGCCGAGCATGTGCTTTGCATCGAACGCGGTGATGGCAGCGGACTGGCCGGTCAGGTTCGCGCTCGAGACCGCGAGCGGACCGGTCTCCTCCAGCAGTTCCAGCGCCATGTTGTTGGCCGGCATCCGCACCGCGACGGTGCCGTGCGTGTCGCCGAGGTCCCAGGAGAGGGACGGCTGCGAAGGGAGCACGATCGTCAGACCGCCCGGCCAGAACGCCGCGACGAGCCGCTCCACGGCTTCGGGCACCTCGGCCACGAGTGCGCGGAGTGTCGCGTTGCCGGCCACGAGCACGGGCGGCGGCGACTGGCGCCCGCGGCCCTTGGCGTCGAGCAGCCCCTGGACGGCGCGTGCGCTGAACGCATCGGCCGCGATGCCGTAGACGGTGTCGGTCGGCAGCACGACGAGTTCGCCGCGCCCGATCGCCTGACGCGCCTGGCGCATTCCGGCAAGCAGCTGCGCCTCGTCACTGCAGTCGAATACAGGGGACATATCCGGATCAGTCTATCCGGCGGGGTCTGCGTGACCGGGGCGATCTGCTCTGGGCTCCGCCCCAGACCCCCGGCTCGCTGACGCACACCTAGGGACGGATCGCGGT
>WOYI011058311.1_pt1 | contig 40556 bp, 45 predicted proteins | sample 6423411 | NCBI WGS metagenome assembly WOYI01 (sample SAMN13441803, study PRJNA592873) | oil field metagenome | biome: oil field; feature: oil-well bore; material: oil-contaminated soil; isolation source: oil-contaminated soil from oil-well borehole | place: Germany: Wietze | collected 2016-10-18 ... | reverse complement strand
TTCCGCGACAAAAAATTTTGTCGTCAGCACATTGTCGGAGGAATTTCATGAATCGCCTGCCAGCCCTGTTCGTACTCGCGCTCACCCCTTTATTTGCCCACGCTTCCGGCGACGGCATGCGCCTTGATCTGACCGGACAGTGGGTGGGGATCGCCGCCTTGCTGTTGTTCTTCGTCGCTTATCTGGCGGTGATGGCGGAAGAGTTCACCCATCTGCGCAAATCCAAGCCGGTGATGCTGGCGGCGGGCATCATCTGGGGATTGATCGCCTGGTATTACCAGGGACACGACATCCCGCATGTGGTGGAAACCGCGCTGCGCCACAATCTGGAAGAGTATGCCGAACTGATGCTGTTCCTGATCGTGGCGATGACATATATCAACGCGATGGACGAACGCAATGTGTTCGAGGCGCTGCGTTCCTGGCTGATCCGCAAGGGCTTCAGCTATCGCGCGTTATTCTGGGTGACCGGCGTGCTGTCTTTCTTCATCTCCGCTGTCGCCGACAATCTGACCACAGCGCTGTTGATGGGGGCCGTGGTGACAGCCGTGGGCAAGGACAATCCGAAGTTCGTGGTGCTGGCGCTGATCAACGTGGTGGTCGCGGCCAACGCGGGCGGCGCGTTCTCGCCGTTCGGCGACATCACCACGCTGATGGTGTGGCAGAAGAACATCATGGCCAGCAACGGCCAGATCGGTTTCTGGACCTTCTTCAACCTGTTCCTGCCGTCGCTGATCAACTGGCTGATCCCGGCCATCGTCATGCACCTGTTCCTGCCGAATGCCAAGCCGGAAGGCGGCGGCAAGATGGTGCCGATGAAGCGCGGCGCGATCCCGATCGCGCTGTTGTTCCTGTTCACCATCGCGCTCGCGGTGAGCTTTCACAGCATGCTGAGTCTGCCGCCGGTGATCGGCATGCTGACCGGCATGGCCGTGCTCAAGTTTTACGCCTTCTACCTGCGCAAGACCACCAGCGGTCGCGCGCAGAAAGAGGTCGGCGAGATCGGCAGCCCGGCCGCGTTCGACATCTATCGCGAAGTGGCGCGCAGCGAATGGGATACGCTGTTCTTCTTCTACGGCGTGGTGATGTGCGTGGGCGGTCTGGGTTTTATCGGTTATCTGTCCATGATCTCCGAGGTGATGTACGGCTCATGGGGGGCGACCAACGCCAACATCGCGGTGGGTGTGATCTCCGCCGTGGTGGACAACATCCCGGTCATGTTCGCCGTGCTCACCATGCAGCCCGACATGTCCGTCGGCCAGTGGCTGCTGGTCACAATGACTGCCGGTGTGGGCGGTTCGCTGCTGTCCATCGGCTCGGCGGCGGGCGTCGCGCTGATGGGGCAGGCGCGCGGCGTGTATACCTTCTTCGCCCACCTCAAGTGGACACCCGTGATCGCTCTCGGTTATGCCGGCAGTATCGCGACCCATCTGGCCTTTAATCACGCCCTGTTCTGATGGGGTGTGAGTTTCCCCCGCGCCGGTACAAACTGCCCCGGCAACGATGGCTCATTGCCCTGTCTATCGTTGCATGGGGGACTCCGCTGTTCGCCGCCAACAGTATTCCGGCTGCCTTCATCGATGCGCCGGATGAACTGCGACCGTTGTTGCGGGAACATTTCAAACTGCCCGAAGAATTGCCGGCATCCGAAGCGGAGCGCGGTGTGTTTGTGCGTCGTGCGCAACGCGAGATTCCGGAGTTGCTGGCAACGGAGGGTTACTTTTCTGCGCGGGTGCAACCGGTTTCGGTGAGCGGTGCCGGTGTCGTGAATTTGCAGGTGCTGCCCGGGGCACGCACCACTGTGGGTGCGCTGGAAATCGAGTTTCGTGGTGACCTGCAGCAAATTGCAACGCAGCGTGCCAGACAGATTCGTGATGCCTGGCCGTTGCAGATAGGACAGCCCTTCCGCTCGGAATCGTGGGCGCGCGCCAAGGCGGAGTTGCTGGCACATGTGGCGGCTGAGGATTTTGCCGCCGCACGCATGGTCAGCAGCGCGGCCGAGGTCGATGCCGAACATGCAGTCGCCAACTTGCGCGTGGTGATCGACTCCGGCCCGCGCTACCGGTTCGGGGCGCTGAAGGTGCGCGGACTGGAGCGCTATGAGCCTTTGTTGATCGAACGTCATGCCACTTTCAAGCCCGGCCAGCCATACCGGCGCAGTCTGTTGCTGGAGTTCCAGGCGCAGTTGCAGAAACTTCCCCAGTTCAGCTCCATCATCGTGAATCTGGATACGGCTGCCGCGCAAGAGAATGGCGCGCAGACGGCACGCGTTGCCCCCGTCCAGGTGCAGGTGGTGGAAGCGAAGTCACGCAAGATTTCTTTCGGTGTCGGTTACAGCACCAACAACGGGGTGCGCAACGAGGTGAATTACCAGAGTTACAACTTCCTCAACCAGGCATGGACGCTGAACAGCGCCGCCGTGGTGGAGCAGAACCGGCAGAATATCGCGCTGGCACTGGATACGCCCCCGAACCCGCTGGGGTATCGCTTGCTGTGGCGCGCCAGCGGCGAGCGCACCGACATCCAGGAGCTGGTCACCCGTCGCGACAAGTTCGGCGTGACGCGCACGCGCAACCTGTTTGGTATCGAGACCGGTGTCAGCCTCAACTGGCAGCAGGAACGCCGCAACCCGACCGGCGGTATCAGCGAGACCGACCAGGCGCTGGTACTGGACTGGCACTGGTATCGGCGCATGGTGGACGACCCGCTGGCCCCGATGGACGGCAATTTGACCGAGATCAGGATTGGCAGTGCCAGCAAATCCTTCGCCTCCGATCAGGACTTCGTGCGCAGCTATGCGCGCCACCAGTCATGGTTTCCCCTGACTGCGCAAGACGTGCTGAGTCTGCGCGCCGAGGCGGGCTACACCGCGTCCACATCGCGCCTTGGTATCCCGCAGGAATATCTGTTCCGTGTCGGCGGCACGCAGACCGTGCGCGGTTTCGCCTACCAAAGTATCGGTTTTCTGGAAGGCGGCGCGATCGTGGGCGGACGCGCGATGAGCACGCTGAGCACCGAATACACCCATTGGTTCGGCAATTGGGGGGCGGCGATGTTCGTCGACGCGGGTGCGGCGGCGGATACCGCGCCGACATTGAAGTGGTATCGCGGTCACGGCTTCGGTGCCCGCTGGCGCAGTCCGGTCGGGCCGCTGGCGCTGGATGCGGCGCGCGGCCAGGGCGAGCCGGGCACGCGCGTGCACTTTGCCGTGGCGGTGGCATTTTGATGGTCATCCAACGCATCACGCCTTCGCGCCGCCAGCTATTGTGGCTGGCTTTGCTCACGCCGCTGGCGATGGTTGCTGCAGGAGGGAGTTGGCTGCTGGGCACGCAGTCGGGCTTGGTCTGGGTCGCCAGCGCCTTGCGGCAATATGGCGGCGATGCACTGGAGATTGAGGGTGAGCATGGCGCGCTGATGGGACGCTTCGGCATGCGGCATCTGCTGCTGCGCGGGGAAGGCTGGCGCATCTCTGCGGAAGATGTGGAAGTGCGCTGGCGTCCGGTTTCGTTCTTGCACGGGGAGCTGCATGTGCTGCAACTGCAAGCGCGGCGCGTGGATGTGTTGACGCTGGCTTCGGATACGGCGGCTGCCATGCCGGAGAATCTGTCGTTGCCGCTGGACATCAAGCTGGAGCAGCTCGATGTCGGGGTGTTGCGCGTGTCGAGCAGCGAAGACGGGGCGGTCGGCCTGCAAGCGGATGCACTGCGGGCGCGTTTCACGGCGGATTCGGCCGGTCACCGCGTGCAGGTGGCGGCCGCGCATTTGCCTTACGGAGATCTCGTCGGCACGCTGAGCATCGCGCCGCAATCGCCGTTTGCCGTGCAGGCGACAGCGTCGCTGCAGACCACAGTGCCGATGAGCGCGGGCTACCAACTTGAGGTCGGCGGCGACTTGCAACATCTGGAGGTGGCGCTGAACGGCGCGGGCGAAGGGATGGATTTACATGGCACGGCACAACTGCTGCCGCTGGCGGAGGTGCCGTTGGCGCATGCGCAACTTGCTTTTAACGGCCTCGCGACGAATTGGCTGGATGCGGATGCGCCGCTGGCGCGGCTCGACGGCGAACTTGAATTGCGCGGCACAAAGAAAGCGCAACTCGAGGGGGTGTTGTCCATTCGGAACCGGCATGCAGCGCCGCTGGATAAAGCGGGCTTGCCGTTGCGCAGTCTGCAATCGCGCTTGCGCTGGTCGGAAAGTTACTGGCAGCTTTATGGCGTGGATGCGCGCATCGGCAAGGCGGGACGCGTGAGCGGAGAGTTGGACTGGCGTCCGCAGACGCGGCAGGGCGCGATGCGTTTGCAGGTGGGCAGTTTCAATCCGGGCGAAATAGATAGCCGGGCACCGCGCTTGAATCTGGAGGGCGAGATCGCACTGGGCAGTACCGGCAGCGAACAGCAGGCGCGCATCGCACTGACGGATGGCGCGCTCACCATCGACGGCAGCCTGCACCGTCGCGGAGAGCTGGTCGCCTTGCATGCGCTGCGCTTCGCGCGGGGCGATACCGAGCTGATCGGGGAGGGCGAATTGAAACTCGATCACGCTTACAAGTTCAGCTTCGACAGCCGGCTGCAGCGGCTGAATCTTCACGAATTCACCGACAGAGCGACGACTGACCTGAATGCCGTGTTGCATGCTTCCGGCACGTTGATGCCGGTACCTGACGTGGCGCTCGATTTCGAATTGGAGCAGAGCCGTATCTCGCGCTATGCCATCGACGGCAACGGGCAGTTGCACTTCACCGGCAAACAGAAGGCGGACGGCGAGATCGAACTGCGCATCGGCGACAACACCCTCAACGCCGAGCTGGCCTACGGCACACCGGCCGATTATTTCAGGCTGATGCTGGATGCGCCCAAACTGGAACAACTGGGCGGGGGCATGCGGGGACAATTGTCCGGTCAGGCCGAACTGCTGGGCAGCCTGGCCGAACCTTCCATCAATTTCACGCTGGGCGGTATCAACCTGGCGCTGCCGGATGGCGGCAGCATCGAGAAGATCGATGCGGGCGGCCGCTATGACAAGCGGGCGCTGGCACTGCAACTGACGGCCTCCGGGCTGCGTTCGCCAAACGGCATGGCCATGACCGAGTTGCATCTGGAAGCGGACGGCGATGATGCGCGGCACAAACTGCGCGGCACAGCCAATCTGCTGCGCAACGAGCAGCCGCTTGGGCGCTGGCATTTTGCAGCAAGCGGCGGTTTGAGCGAGACGGACGCGGCATGGCAATGGCTGGGCAGTCTGGATGAGTTGGATGCGGACGGCGTTCTGCCGCTGCGTTTGCAGGCACCCGCGACACTGTCGCTTGCGCCGGGCAAGGTCGCGCTCGGTGCGGCACGCCTGGCACTCGGCGGCGGCGAGGTCGCCTTGCAGGAAACGCAGTGGACGCAACAGGGTTGGCACAGCGCGGGGCGTTTTGGCGGGCTGGGTGTCAGGGCGGTGAATCTGCAGCAGATCACGCCGCCGTCGGCGGCTTTCGACACCTTGCGCTTCGGCGGTGATTGGGACATCACTGCGGACGCGCATTGGCGGGGGCATGCCAACATCCGGCGCGAGAGCGGCGATCTGCTGGTCGATGCGCAAAGCGGACAGCAGCTCGGTTTGAATGAGCTGAGTCTGTCGATGCAGGTGGTGCAGGATGTGTTGTCGCTGCAACTGGCGGGCAAGGGAACGCGACTGGGCGAGGTGGCGGCGCAGGTGAAACTGCCGTTGTCCCAGCAGGACGGCGGCTGGACCGTGGCGGGAGATGCTCCGCTTGATGGCCATGTGTCGCTGCACGGAGAAGATCTGACATGGATCGGCCCGGTGTTGCACGACAACCTGCAAAGCGGCGGCAGCTTGGCGCTGGATGCCGACCTGCGCGGCAGCTTTGGCGTGCCGCGCCTGCAGGGTACCGTGCAGGGTGAGGACTTGCGCGTGGCGCTGCTGGACCAGGGGGTGAAGCTGGAGCAGGGCAGCTTGCGTGCCCGTTTCGAAACGAACCATGTGCAAATCGAGAAGCTGGAATTCGTCGCGCCGTATCTGCCAAAACCCGACGACAAGATGCTGGACGATTACCGCTTGCCGGGCGGCGCGGGACGGCTGAGTGCGAGCGGGCGTATCGATCTGGAGGGAACCGGCAGTGATCTGCAGGTGCAGGCCGCAGCGCTGCCCTTGGTGCAAAGGGCAGACAGCTGGCTGCTCGTTACCGGCGACGGGCATATCGGCTACGCCAGTCGCACCCTGAGTTTGCACGGGCAAGTGCGTGCCGATGCCGGTCTGATCACGCAGATCGAGACCGGCAAACCGCGCTGGTCGGATGACGTGAAGATCATGGGCCGGGCGGAGCAGGACAAAAACAGCCTTGCCTATGACATCGATGCCGGTTTCGATCTGGGCGACCATTTCTATCTGCGCACGGCGGGATTGGAATCACGCCTCAGCGGCCAATTGCGATTGGAAGGCGAGGCAGGCACGTCTGTGCAGGCTACCGGCATCATCGCGACGCAGGATGGTTTGTTCAATGCATACGGACAGCAGTTGACCGTCGAGCGGGGGATGGTGAACTTCCAGGGGCCACTTGAGGATCCCGGTTTGAATATCCTTGCGCTGCGCAAAGGGCTGAGCGTCGAGGCGGGCATCGAGGTCACGGGGACTGCGCGTCACCCTTTGTTCAGGCTGGTTTCCACACCCTCCGTGCCGGAGGCGGAGAAACTCTCCTGGATCGTGCTCGGTCGTGTGCCAGAAAGCGGCAGCATCGATTCCTCGTTGCTGCTTGCGGCGGCAGGCAACCTGCTGGGCGGCCAGTCGGTCGGCCAACTGGGACGCAGCATCGGCGTGGATGAACTGTCGTTGCAGCAGCGCGAGACGGGCGATGCGCTGCAGAGCCAGGTGGTCACCGTCGGCAAGCGATTGTCATCGCGCGCCTATCTGAGCTATGAGCAGGGCCTGTCGGATGTCGGCGGACTGACCAAGTTCACTTACACGCTTACCCCGCGCATCACCATCGTTACCCGTACCGGCACCGAGGATGCGATCGATCTGTTCTATTCCTTCCGATTCTACTGAGCGGTGCGGACTTGATTTATCCGGCCGCCTCTGTTCAAATTGCGTCAACGTTTTAACATTCCTTTAACAATGGAAATGAATAATGATGAAGCCCGCAATGGTTGTTAAGGCCTTGGCGGCATTGGCGCAGACAACGCGGCTGGCGATCTTCCGCCTGCTGGTGAGCGCCGGGCCGGAAGGTATGGCTGCAGGACAGATATCGAAGAAGCTCAAGGTGTCGCCCGCGACGCTGTCGTTCCACTTCAAGACGCTGAGCCATGCCGGGCTGGTGGAGAGCAGGCAGGACGGGAGATTCGTATATTACGCGGCAAACTTCGCGGTGATGAACGGCATGGTCGATTACCTGACCGAGAACTGTTGCGGCGGTGCAGATTGCAGTACGAGCGGCAAGAATTGTTAACTATAAGGAAATGAAATGAGCGACAAGACATACAACGTGCTGGTGCTGTGTACCGGCAATTCCGCACGCAGCATTCTCGGTGAAGTGTTGTTCAACAAGCTGGGCAAGGGGCGATTCAAGGCCTGGAGCGCGGGCAGCAAACCCGCAGGCCAGGTCAATCCGGGCGCGCTGGAATGGATGCGCGCCAACGACTTCAGCACCGAAGGCCTGCGCAGCAAGAGCTGGAACGAGTTCGCCGCACCCGGCGCGCCGGAATTCGATTTCGTGTTCACCGTGTGCGACAACGCCGCGGGCGAAGTCTGCCCGGTCTGGTACGGCTCGCCGATGACCGCGCACTGGGGCATCCCCGACCCGGCGCATGTCGAAGGCGACGAAGCACGCCGCGCTGCATTCAACAAAGCGGCCGACCAGTTGACGCGGCGCATCCAGTTGTTCCTTAGTCTGCCCATCGACAAGCTGGACAAGCTGACCCTGAAAGAGAAAATAAGCGAGATCGGGCGCAGCAAGGACTGATGTCATGAGCATCTTCGAGCGTTACCTCACCGTCTGGGTCTTTCTGTGCATCGTGGTCGGCGTGCTGCTGGGGCAGTTCATGCCCGCGCCGTTCCGGTGGCTGGGCGGGTTGGAGATCGCCAAGGTCAATATCCCGGTCGGTTTGCTGATCTGGGTGATGATCATCCCCATGCTGCTGCGCATCGACTTCGGCGCGTTGCACGGGGTGCGCAAACACTGGCGCGGCATCGGTGTCACCCTGTTCGTGAACTGGGCGGTCAAACCGTTCTCCATGGCGCTGCTGGGCTGGCTGTTCATCCGCCATCTGTTCGCGCCGTACTTGCCCGCTGAACAGCTGGATAGTTACATCGCCGGACTCATCCTGCTGGCAGCCGCACCCTGTACCGCGATGGTGTTCGTGTGGAGCCGGCTGGTGAACGGCGAACCGCTGTTCACGCTGTCGCAGGTCGCGCTCAACGACACCATCATGATCTTCGCTTTCGCACCGCTGGTGGCGCTGTTGTTGGGCATCTCCTCCATCATCGTGCCGTGGGACACCTTGCTGACTTCGGTGGTGCTGTACATCGTGATTCCGGTGCTGCTGGCGCAACTGTGGCGCAAGTGGCTGCTGGCGCGCGGTGAAGCCGCGTTGCAACGCACGCTGGCGGCATTGGGGCCGCTCTCTATCTCTGCCTTGTTACTCACACTGGTGCTGCTGTTCGCGTTTCAGGGTAAAGCCATCGTCGAGCAGCCGCTGATCATCGCCATGCTGGCGGTGCCGATCACCATTCAGGTGTACTTCAATTCCGCATTGGCTTACTGGTTGAATAAGCGTGCGGGCGAGGCGCATTGTGTGGCCGGCCCCTCGGCGCTGATCGGTGCCAGCAACTTCTTCGAGCTTGCCGTCGCGGCCGCGATCAGCCTGTTCGGTTTTCAGTCGGGGGCGGCGCTGGCGACGGTGGTGGGAGTGCTGATCGAAGTGCCGGTGATGCTGTCGGTGGTATATCTGGTGAAGCGCAGCCAGGGGTGGTACGAAGTGCCGGGAAAGCATTGATCCTGGGAAAATCAGTTGTCCACTAAATCCACGAAAAGACACGAAATAAATCGCATTGGCGCGAAATTTTGGCGACCGGGTGTGCTACTGCAATGTGGGCAACAGCTTTGACTTCTTTCGTGAATTTCGTGTTTTTCGTGGACTAGATGGGGGCTTTAGGTTGATATGTTCGAGCTGATGGCCGACTGGCTGGTCTACGATCTGGCAGGCATGCGCGGTAGCCAGCTCGGCGATGCCGCGCATTTCTTCGTGATGGATGTCAGCAAGATCATGGTGTTGCTCACGCTGGTCATCTATGTGATGGGGCTGCTGCGTGCGTTACTCCGGCCTGAGCGGGTGCGCGAATTCATCCGCCAGCGCGGCAATATCAGCTCGCGCTTCATGGCGGTGGGATTGGGGGCGGTCACACCGTTCTGCTCCTGTTCATCGGTGCCGCTGTTCATCGGTTTCGTCGAGGCGGGCATCCCTTTGGCTGTCACGTTGTCTTTCCTGATTGCCAGCCCGATGGTGAATGAAGTGGCGATCATCGTGCTGGCCACCGTCATCGGCTGGAAGATGACGCTGATCTATGTGGTCAGCGGATTGAGCGTGGCGCTGATCGGCGGCTTCGTGCTGGAGCGTTTCCAGCCGGAGCGCTGGGTGGAGGACTATGTGTGGCAGATCAAGATGGGCGATGCACAACTTGAAACGGAAGTGATGACGCTCGGGCTGCGTCATGAGTATGCCTGCGCGCAGGTCAAGGAGATCGTCGGCCGTATCTGGAAATATGTGCTGATCGGCGTGGGTGTCGGCGCGCTGATGCACGGTTATGTGCCGAGGGAATTCATCGCGGATCTTGCGGGTGATGGCGGTCTGCTTTCGGTCATCGCTGCGGTGCTGGTGGGCGTGCCGCTCTATTCGGATGCGGTCGGCATCATCCCGGTTGCCGAGGTGTTGCTGCAGAAGGGGGTGCCGCTGGGCACGGTGCTGGCGTTCATGATGGCCGTGGTCGCGCTGTCTTTGCCGGAGATGCTGATCCTGCGCAAAGTGGTGAAGTGGCCGCTGCTGGCGCTGTTCGCGGCCTACCTTGCGACGGCTTTTGTGGTGACCGGCATGCTGTTCAATAATCTTGAAGGCTTGTTGTGAACCGGTGTTTCAAACTGGAGAATTAATATGAATGAAGCGGAGTTGCATCCATCCATTGTGGCGCTGGTGTCGCTGGCCGCTGACATCGCGTCCAACCACCCCAAACAGGGGCTGTGCAAGATCGACCGGCTCAAGCAATACGGTGTGCCGCACCAACATATCGAGACCGTGATCGAGATCGCACGCCATATACGCGACGAGGCTGCACAGAAGCTCGATGCCAGTTTCGATCTGGCGCTGGCCGAGCGTCTGGGCGATACAACGCCCGCCAAGGCGCAGCCGGAGCAAGCTGCATGTTGCAGCCCGACCGCATCCGGTCAGGCATGTTGTTAGTTGACGGCACTACAGGAGGAGCGTGACATGAAGAACATCAAGGTGCTCGGCACCGGCTGTGCCAATTGCAAGAACACGCTGAAGCTGATCGACGCGGTCGCCAGGGAGAAAGGTTTGGAAGTCGAACTGGAAAAGGTGGAAGACATCGCCGCCATCATGGGCTACGGCGTCATGTCCACGCCGGGCGTGGTCATCGACGGCAAGGTGGTGCATGCCGGCGGCGTGCCGGACCGCCGCAAGATAGAAGGCTGGCTGGCGTAGTCGGAGATGAGTCACGCCCCCCACCATACCGAGCATTACGACCGCGCCTTTGCGATAGGCATCGCACTCAATGTGCTGTTCGTGCTGGTCGAGGCGTTCTATGGCTGGATGGCGGATTCGCTGGCACTGCTGTCCGATGCCGGACACAACCTGAGCGATGTGCTGGGGTTGCTGCTGGCCTGGGGCGGCTACTATCTGGCAAGACTGCGCCCGAGCAGCAGCCACACCTACGGTTTCGGCCGCGCCACCATCATGGCGGCGCTGTTCAACGCGCTGCTGTTGCTGGTCGCCGTCGGCGGCATCGCATGGGAAGCGTTCGACCGGTTTACACACCCGGTGGCGATACAGGGGATGACGGTCATCGTCGTCGCGGCGATCGGCGTGCTGGTCAACGGCGTGACCGCGTGGCTGTTCATGTCCGGCAACCATCACGATCTGAATCTGCGCGGGGCGTTCCTGCACATGGTGGCAGATGCGCTGGTGTCGGTCGGCGTGGTGGCCGCTGGGGCGTTGTTCTTGTGGACGGGCTGGTACTGGCTCGATCCGCTCATCAGTCTGGTCATCGCGCTGGTGATCCTGATGGGGACTTGGGGTTTGTTGCGGCAAGGGCTGCACCTGTCGCTGGACGGTGTGCCTTTATCGGTCGAACTGGAACAAGTGCGAGACTATCTAGCTGGATTGCCTGACGTAAGTGCCGTGCACGACTTGCATGTGTGGGCGATGAGCACTTCGGAAGTCGCGCTGACCGCGCATCTGGTGATGCCGCGGGGACATGCGGGGGATGAATTTCTGTGCAAGGTGACGCAGGCATTGCATGATGACTTCGGCATCGAACATGCCACGATCCAGATCGAAGCTAACAGCGATTTGTGTGCTTTGACGCATCACGCGTGATACTGCGGGCTGCGCTCAATTTGCTGCGCAAGTGGAGCCTACCCCGCAATCTCGTTCTGCTTTTTCAAAGCAGAACGAGATTGTCCCGATGTATCAACTCCGGTTCGTCCACATAGCCCAGAATCTTTTCGATCTCGTTGCTGGCTTTTTTGGCGATAAGGCGCGCCTCGTCGGCATTGTAGTTGACCAGACCGCGCGCGATGTCGCGGCCTTCAACATCCAGCACGGCCACAACCTCGCCGCGGTTGAATTCGCCACTGACCTGCGTGACGCCGATGGGCAGCAGGCTTTTCTTGTCCTGACACAGCGCGCGCACCGCACCGGCATCCAGCGTGATCCTTCCGCTGACCTGCAGATGGTCGGCCAGCCATTGTTTGCGCGCATCCAGCGCCAGTTCGCTGGCGGTGAGCAGGGTGCCGATGGATTCGCCCTGCAACAGGCGCGGCAATACGTCCGGCTCATGTCCGGAGGCGATGACGGTGTGCGCGCCGCTGCGCGCCGCGCGTTTGGCAGCCAATATCTTGGTGAGCATGCCGCCGCGTCCGATGGCAGAGCCTGCGCCGCCGGCCATCGCTTCCAGTTCGGGTTTTCCTGCCGCCGCTTCACTGATGAGCGTGGCGTTCGTATCCTTGCGCGGATCGGCGGTGTACATGCCGGTCTGGTCGGTGAGGATGATCAGCGCGTCGGCTTCGATCAGGTTGGCCACCAGTGCGCCCAGCGTGTCGTTGTCGCCGAATTGATCTCGTCGGTGACCACGGTGTCGTTCTCGTTGATGATGGGAATGACGCGCAGGTTGAGCAGGCTGCGCAGGGTCGAGCGGGCGTTCAGATAGCGCTCGCGGTCGGCCAGATCGGCATGGGTGAGCAGCACTTGTGCCGCATGCAGACCATGCTGGCGGAAACAACTTTCGTAGGCTTGCACCAGCCCCATCTGTCCGACGGCGGCGGCGGCCTGCAATTCGTGTACGGCGCTGGGGCGTTGTTTCCAGCCCAGGCGCTGCATGCCCTCGGCGATGGCACCGGATGAGACGAGTACCACTTCACAACCATTCGCGCGCAAGCCGGCAATCTGTCCGGCCCAGTTGTTCAGGGCATTCAGGTCCAGACCGGCACCGCTGTTGGTGACCAGACTACTGCCGACTTTGACGACGATACGTTTGGCTTGGGTCAGTACGTTTCTCATCTCTCATACCAGCGGGTCGTGGATATCGATCTCGGTTTCCTGTGCGCTTTCGGTGACCGCATCCTGCTCGGCGCGCGCGACTTCGATCAGGTGTTCCATGATGGCGTAAGTCAGTTCCTTGCAGCCCTCGCCATTGATGGCGGAGATGGCGAACCAGCGCGTGTCCTCACCGAACTCATCGAGGAATGCCTGCACCGTCTCTTCCTTGTTCTGCAGCAAGTCGAGTTTGTTCAGCACCAGCCAGCGCGGCTTGTCGTACAGCGCTTCGTCATATTTGCGCAGCTCGTTGAGGATGGCGTGCGCCTCCTGCACCGGATCGGTTCCCTCGTGCAGCGGGGCGATGTCCACCAGATGCAGCAGCAAGCGCGTGCGTGCCAGATGGCGCAGGAACTGGTGGCCGAGTCCGGCACCTTCCGCCGCGCCCTCGATCAGGCCGGGGATGTCGGCGATCACGAAGCTCTTTTCTTCGGAGACGCGCACCACACCGAGATTCGGATGCAATGTGGTGAAAGGGTAGTCGGCCACTTTCGGGCGAGCTGCGGACACGGCGCGGATAAACGTGGATTTGCCGGCATTGGGCATGCCCAGCAGGCCGACGTCGGCCAGCACCTTCAGTTCCAGTTGCAGTTCGCGCCGTTCGCCTTCTTCGCCGGGCGTGCATTGGCGCGGCGTGCGGTTGGTACTGGATTTGAAATGCAGGTTGCCGAGGCCGCCCGCGCCGCCGTGGGCGAGTATGGTGCGCTCGCCGTCCAGCGCCAGGTCGGCGATGACCTGGCCGGTGTTGATGTCGGTGATGACAGTGCCGACCGGCATGCGCAGGATGATGTCGTCCGCGCCCTTGCCGTAGCAGTCGGCACCGCGTCCCGATTCGCCGTTCTTGGCGCGGTGCATGCGCGCAAAGCGATAGTCGACCAGCGTGTTGATGTTGCGATCAGCGACCGCGATCACACTGCCGCCGCGTCCGCCGTCGCCGCCGTCCGGTCCGCCCTTGGCGATGTATTTCTCGCGACGAAAGCTGGCCGCACCGTTGCCGCCGTTGCCCGCGATGACTTCGATCTTCGATTCGTCGATGAATTTCATGTGTGTCCTGCGCTGTTCGTTCTGTGATGCCGGAGGGCAAATAAAAAAGCCCTATCTCGCGATAGGGCTCATTCTAGCTGTTCGCCGGTATCAAGCGGGAACGATGCTGACCGTCTTGCGCTTCAGGGCGCCCTTGGTCGCGAATTGCACCGTGCCGGTGGTCTTTGCGAACAGGGTGTGGTCCTTGCCCATGCCGACGTTGTCGCCCGCGTGAACCTGGGTGCCGCGCTGACGGATGATGATGCTGCCCGCGCTGATCAGTTCGCCGCCGTAGCGTTTAACGCCGAGTCGTTTCGAGTGCGAGTCGCGGCCGTTGCTGGTACTGCCGCCGCCTTTTTTCGATGCCATGTTATAGCTCCTTTATTAAGCGGAGATGCCGTCGATGCGGATCTCGGTGTAGTTTTGACGATGTCCCTGATGCTTCTGGTAGTGCTTGCGGCGACGCATCTTGAAGATGGTCACTTTGTCGTGACGACCGTTGGAGATGATGGTCGCCTTGACTGTGGCGCCCTCCAGCATCGGCTTGCCGATCTTGATGCCTGCGCCGTCGCCGACTGCCAGCACTTTGTCCAGCACGATTTCGCCGCCGACTTCACCGGCCACGGTTTCGATCTTGAGTGTTTCACCTTGGACAACACGGTACTGCTTGCCACCGGTCTTGATTACTGCGTACATGACTACCTCGCTAGCTGCGGTTATTCGGTACGGTAAAAACCTGAAGAGATGCCTTCGCCTGAAACTTGGTTTTTCCGAAAGGCGCGCATTATACCCAAATCGCCTTTCGCGTCAAAACCTTTTATTTGTGAATCAACGCTTCATGGAATCAAAGAATTCCGCGTTGTTCTTGGTCGCTTTGACCTTGTCCAGCAGGAATTCCATGGCTTCGAGCTCGTCCATGGGATAGATCAGCTTGCGCAGCAGCCAGATACGCTGCAGCAGGTCCGGCTTGATCAGCAACTCTTCCTTGCGGGTGCCGGAGCGGTTGACGTTGATCGCCGGGTAGATGCGTTTCTCGGCCATGCGGCGATCCAGATGGATCTCCATATTGCCTGTGCCCTTGAATTCTTCGTAGATCACATCGTCCATGCGGCTGCCGGTATCGACCAGTGCCGTGGCGATGATGGTCAGCGAGCCGCCTTCCTCGATGTTGCGTGCCGCGCCGAAGAAGCGCTTGGGGCGCTGCAGCGCGTTGGCATCCACACCGCCGGTCAATACCTTGCCGGAAGAGGGGATCACCGTGTTGTAGGCGCGTGCCAGACGGGTGATGGAGTCGAGCAGGATGACCACGTCCTTCTTGTGCTCGACCAGGCGCTTGGCTTTTTCCAGCACCATCTCGGCGACCTGCACGTGGCGCGTGGCCGGTTCGTCGAAGGTGGAGGCGACCACTTCGCCGCGCACGGTGCGGCTCATCTCGGTCACTTCTTCCGGGCGCTCGTCGATCAGCAGCACGATCAATGTCGCATCCGGATTGTTGGCCGAGATCGAGTGTGCGATATGTTGCAGCATCACGGTCTTGCCGGACTTGGGCGAAGCCACCAGCAGGCCGCGCTGGCCTTTGCCGATGGGGGCGACGATGTCGATGATGCGGCCGGTCATATTCTCTTCGGCGCGGATGTCGCGCTCCAGACACATTTGTTTGGTCGGGAACAGCGGTGTCAGGTTCTCGAACAGGATCTTGTTCTTGGCATTCTCCGGCGGTTCGCCGTTGACCTTGTCTACCTTGACCAGTGCCACATAACGCTCGCCTTCCTTGGGCGTGCGGATCTCGCCCTCGATGGAATCGCCGGTGTGCAGATTGAAGCGTCTTACCTGGCTGGGGCTGACGTAGATGTCGTCAGGGCCGGCCAGGTAAGAAGTGTCCGGCGAGCGCAGGAAGCCGAAGCCGTCCGGCAGCACTTCCAGCGTGCCTTCGCCGAAGATGCTTTCGCCTTTTTTGGCCTGGTTCTTCAGCAGGGCGAAGATCAGGTCCTGCTTGCGCATGCGGTTGGCGTTGTCGATCTGGTTGGCAACAGCCATTTCCACCAGTTCGGTGATGTGTTTGGTCTTGATATCGGATAGATGCATGATCAGGATGTTGCGAATGAACGCAAAGTTTAAGGAGTCTGGCTGGAGGTGGGTTACAGGTTGCGGATGTTCCCGCGCCGAATTGCCGTGTTTGTCTTTTCTTGGTTTTGTATCAGCGTTTCAGGACGAAACAGGCAAGTTCGGGCGGGAGACTAAAGCGTTTAGATGTGGCTGTCAATGAACGCGGTCAATTGCGACTTGGATAGTGCGCCGACTTTGGTAGCTTCGATGTTGCCGTTCTTGAACAGCATCAGAGTGGGGATGCCGCGCACACCGTACTTCTGGGGAGTCTGCTGATTCTCGTCCACGTTCAGTTTGGCGACGTTCAGGCGACCCGCATATTCCTGGGAGACTTCGTCCAGGATGGGGGCGATCATGCGGCAGGGGCCGCACCATTCAGCCCAGTAGTCCACCAATACTGGCAACGGAGATTGCAGAACTTCAGCGGTGAATGTGTCGTCGGTAATGTAACGGATGTGCTCGCTCATGTTTTTTCTCGTCGTTATGGAAGGGTTTTTATGTCAGCGCGCGCTATGGCGCTTTGAAGTGCAACTTGGACGGAAGGCATCCTAGCGAAAAAATTCAGGCTTGGGAAGCATTTTGCCGAGTGCCTCGTAAGCACCTGAAATAAAGCGTTTCATTTGCGCCACACATAGAGTTCGGAGTGATGCAGGTCGTCTGTTTGCAGGATTTTTTGCGGCGGTTGATTCTCGACCGCAAAGGTGTTGCTGATGAACAAGCTGTCCGGTCGCATCTCGTTCCGTACTTTTTCCCACAGCGCGGCCATCGGCACGGGCGACAGATAGGCGAATGCCACATCGTATTTTGCAAGGTCGCAATCCCACAGACTGCGCCAGTACACACGGCAGTTGCGATATCCGCCGAACCTGATGCGCAGCCAGCTCCATATAAAAGGCAGCGGAGCGGTTTCCACGCCGTGGAACGTCCCTTGCGGATGGGTGTGCGACAGATGCGTCAGCACACCGCCCATGCCCGATCCGAGGTCGATGAAGTCGAACTGCTGTTCGACAGGCAGTTGCGTCTCCAGTGCCTGCCGCACCTTGTTGCTGGAAAGATAGAGCGGCACCTGCGTGCGGAACGTGCTCCAGTACAACAGCAACATGAGCAGGAAGGCGAGCAGGAAAACGACGGGCGGAATGTTCGTGTTGAGCGTGATTGCCAGTGAGGGTATGAACAGTAATTGAATGGGCGGCCACCAGCGTGCCTGTTTTGCCAGATGACTGAATGCGGCGGCGAGCACGCCGCAGGCGATGGCAAACACGAAGGGGGACGGGGAGAGTGCAAACAGGTTCGCGCCGAAGATCACTGTCAAGAAAGACGCGAATTGCAACAGCAAGGCAAGAATGACCGGCGGCAGTTTGCGCATCCGCAGCGGCCGAGCGCGGGTATCCGGCATCAGCGCACCAGCCCGGCTTCCACTTCAGCGCGTTTGGCATGGCCGCACAGATGATCGACCAGCGTCAGCGCGAAATCCATCGCGGTGCCCGGGCCGCGCGAAGTGATCAGTTTGCCGTCTTCGACGATGGCCTGCGGCAGGCGCCGCACTTGCGGGAATGGATCGAGTGCGCCGGGAAAACTGGCGGCTTGCTTGCCGTCGAGCAGCCCCGCCGTGGCGAGTACCGAAGGCGCGGCGCAGATGGCGCAGACGAAGCGCTCTGCGTGATACATCTGCTGAGCCAGTTTCAACACGCGTACATCGGCTTTGAGATGATTGGTGCCGGGTTGCCCGCCGGGCAGCACCAGCATGTCGAAGTGCTGCGTCAGGGCTTCATCCAGCGTGCAGTCGGGTAGCAACACGGTCTGGCGGCTGCCGCGCAAAGGGCCTGCCTGCAGTCCGGCCAGCGTCACGTTCACGCCGCCGCGGCGCAGGATGTCGACAATGGATACGGTTTCCAGCTCTTCACTGCCGTTGGCGAATAAAACCAATACTGAATGCATGATAGTCCTCCGTTGAGATGCTAGTGCCACCCGGCGTGCGCCGCTCGGAGCGCCACGCCGGATTCAGCGTTTGTGGCTGCTTTGCGCCAGCCCGAGTCTATAGGCGCGCAGCAACGCCTGTTTGAGTTGTGGTTGCTGCTCCAGGTTATCCACGCCCATCTCGCGCAGGGCGATGGCTTGCAGCGGGGCGAGCAGGGCGTCGGTCAAGTTTTCTTCGGCATAAGCCTCGAAGTCGAACTCGCCGTCGCAGAGATAGTCGGCGGCGCACCCCTGCGGATTGGAGTAGTGGATGTCGGCGACCTGCATCACCTCGAACAGGTAGGAATAGGTGTCGATACCGTGTTCCACCGCCAGCGCGTGGTGCATGGATTCGAGCGACATGTGCCGCTCCAGTTGCTGGTCCAGATCGAGCGTGGAGTGCAGCTCGTAATCCTCGCCCTTGAACGAGAACTCGATGTACGCGTCGATGGTGTTTGCCATGACGATCAGTCGCGGAAGTTCTGGTATTGCAGCGGGAAGTCGGTGATGGATTTCTTGATGAAGGCGATGGCGTCCTGCAGGTCGTCGCGGTTCTTGCCGGTCACGCGCACGGTGTCGCCCTGGATGCTGGCTTGCACCTTCATCTTGCTGTCCTTGAACAGTTTGACGATCTTCTTCGCCAGTTCGATCTCCACGCCGACCTTGACGGTGCAGGCGCGCTTGACCTTGTTGCCGCTGACTTTCTCGATCTTGTCGCTGATGTCCAAGCACTTGATGTCCACGCCGCGCTTGGCCAGTTTGCCGTTCAGGATGTCCTGCACCTGGTTCATCTGGAACTCGTTGTCGGCATGCACGGTCAGCACCAGCTCCGCCTGTTCCACGCGCGCGTCACTGCCCTTGAAGTCGAAACGCGTGCCGACTTCCTTGTTGGTCTGTTCGACCGCGTTCTTGACTTCGGTCTTCTCTACTTCGGAAACGATATCGAAAGATGGCATGGTTCTTCCTTAAATAAATTCAACTGCAAAACAGTTGTCCACGAAAGTCACCCAAAACACGAACTTATTCAAAAGACCATGCAGTTAATTGTTCTCTTTCGTGTTTTTCGTGGACTGAATATGGCTTCGTGATCAACCGAAGCTGCAAACGTAATCGACAGCGTCCGCGCCGGTATGGATGTTGAAGCTGCCGTTCTCGGCCACCTTGAAGCTGCTGCCTGCGGCGTAAGTCTTGAACGCGGACTCGCCGACGATCCTCACCGAGCATTCGCCTGCGGTGATTTCCATCAGTTCCGGCGCGCCGACGTTGAAGGTGAGCTGGCTGTTGGGCAGCACCACGCCCACGGTCTTGCGTGATCCGTCGGGGAAAAACACCGAGTGCGATACACACTTGCCGTCGAAGAATACGTTGGATTTTTTACCGACGCTGACGTTATCGAAATTGTCCGACATGCTGGCTTCCTTTTTCTGTTGATGACTACTTGGGTTCGTTGGCTTTGACGCCTTGTTGATAATTCACATACACATAGACGGGGATGCCTAGATCGCCTAGCTGGTTTTCGATCAGCGGTTTCACGTCATCCCAGTCCAGTCCGCCCACGCCGCAAGCGAGGCGCGGCAGTGCCATGCTGGTCAACTTCTCTTTCTGAGCAAATCCGCGCAGGGCGTGCAGCGCATGGTTGACGTGCGACAGCGAGGCGTGGCCGGGCTTGCTGCCGTGTGCGTAGGCTCCGTCCTGGGTGAACAGGTTGACGATGAAACGGCCATCGGTACTCATCCACCCCCACTTGCTGCCGGACTTCGGGTGCTGGGTCTGGCAGTAGTGGCGGAAATCCTTGTACAAGGCCGGCATGCGCTCGCGCAACTGCAGTGCCAGTCCTTGGTGGAAATCGTCATTGGGTGCGACGCCGTGCGCAATGGCGCGGGCCTCGCTCAGCAATATGTCTCCGGTCAGTTCGTACAGCATGATCTCCTCCTGCTGTGGTTTTACTTCCTCTTCTGCAAGTTTGCCGCGATGCGCATGCGCAGCGCGTTCAGCTTGATGAAGCCGCCCGCGTCCTTCTGGTCGTAGGCACCCTTGTCGTCTTCGAAAGTGGCGATGCTCGAATCGAACAGCGAGTCGGTCTTGGAATCGCGGCCGACGACGATCACGTTGCCTTTGTACAGCTTCACGCGCACCCAGCCGTTGACGGACTGTTGGGTGTGGTCGATCAGCTTCTGCAGCGCAATGCGCTCCGGGCTCCACCAGTAGCCGTTGTAGATCATGCTGGCGTAGCGCGGCATCAGGTCGTCCTTCAGGTGCGCGACTTCGCGGTCCAGCGTGATCGACTCGATCGCGCGGTGCGCCTTGAGCATGATGGTGCCGCCCGGGGTTTCGTAGCAGCCGCGCGACTTCATGCCGACGTAGCGGTTCTCCACCAGGTCGAGGCGGCCGATGCCGTGCTTGCCGCCCAGTGTGTTCAGATTGCGCAACACATCGGCGGGCGTCATGGGGGTACCGTTCAGCGCCACGATGTCGCCGTGCTCGAATTCGATGTCCAGATACTCGGCTGCATCCGGAGCTTTCTCCGGCGACGCGGTCCAGCGCCACATGCTCTCTTCCGCCTCGGCTGCCGGGTCTTCCAGATGGCGGCCTTCGTAGGAGATGTGCAGCAGGTTTGCGTCCATGGAGTAGGGAGAGCCGCCCTGTTTGTGCTTCATGTCGACCGGGATGCCGTGCTTCTCGGCATAAGCCATCAGCTTCTCGCGGCTCAGCAAGTCCCACTCGCGCCACGGCGCGATGATCTTGATGTTCGGGTTCAGCGCATAGGCGCCCAGTTCGAAGCGCACCTGGTCGTTGCCCTTGCCGGTCGCGCCGTGCGAGATGGCTTGTGCGCCGGTCATGGCGGCGATCTCGATCAGGCGCTTGGCGATCAGCGGACGCGCGATGGAGGTGCCCAGCAGGTATTCGCCCTCGTACACGGTGTTGGCGCGGAACATCGGGAACACGAAATCGCGCACGAACTCTTCGCGCAGGTCGTCGATGAAGATGTTTTCCTGCGGGATGCCGAACTTCAGTGCCTTTTGGCGCGCCGGTTCCAGCTCTTCGCCTTGGCCGAGGTCGGCGGTGAAGGTCACCACTTCGCACTGGTAGGTGTCCTGCAGCCACTTGAGGATGACCGAAGTGTCGAGTCCGCCGGAATAGGCCAGTACTGCTTTTTTGATGTCGCTCATGATGTTCCTGTCAATGTGGGTTGATTCGTTTAAGTATCTTTGCGTTTGCTTTGCAACTTGCTATCGAAGCGCGCCCTGTCGATCACGAAGCGTTCGTGTGTGCCGCGCGCGATCAGGTCTACGCCGTCATGCGCCGATACGGCAAACGTCAGACGCCTGCCTTCCACGGCGGTCAGTTCGACGGTGGCGGTGACTTCCAGTCCGGGCGGTGTCGCGGCCTCGTGGCTGACGTTGATGTGGGTGCCCAGCGATTGTTCGGTCGGCCAGTCCAGATGCGGCATGAGGCACATGATGCACGTCCACTCCAGAAAGCCGACCATGAAGCCGGTGGCGAACACTTCCGGCATGGCCTGGAACTCGGGGGATTCGGGGTAAAGCGCCGGAACCGTCTTCGTCGGCGGAATGACGAAGCGGTGTTCGTAACGAATGCCGGGCTTCAGGGTGTCTTTCACGGTGCCACCTTATTTGTCGAGTTTCCCCAACAACAGGTATTCCATCAGTGCCTTCTGCACATGCAAACGATTCTCTGCTTCGTCCCACACCACAGATTGCGGGCCGTCGATGACTTCCGCGCTCACTTCCTCACCGCGGTGCGCGGGCAGGCAGTGCATGAACAGCGCATCCTTGGCGGCGACGCGCATCATGTCCTCATCCACCTGCCAGTCGGCGAAGTCCTTCATGCGTTCTTCGTTCTCGGCTTCCCAGCCCATCGAGGTCCACACGTCGGTGGTGACCAGATCGGCACCGCGTGCGGCCGCCATCGGGTCTTTGAACTCCTCGTAATGATCTGCGCCGAACAGGCCCGCGCGCTCGGGTTCGACTTCGTAGCCCGGCGGGGTGGAGACGTGCACGTTGAAATCGAGGATCTCCGCCGCCTGCAGCCAGGTGTTGCACATATTGTTGGAGTCGCCGATCCACGCCACGGTCTTGCCCTTGATCGAGCCGCGATGCTCGATGTAGCTATAGATGTCGGCCAGCACCTGGCAGGGGTGGTATTCGTTGGTCAAACCGTTGATCACCGGCACGCGCGAGTTGGCGGCGAAACGCTCGATGATGTCCTGCTCGAAGGTGCGGATCATCACGATGTCGCTCATGCGCGAGATCACCTGGCCGGCGTCTTCCACCGGTTCGCCGCGCCCGAGCTGCGAGTCGCGCGTGTTCAGGTAGATGGCCGAGCCGCCGAGCTGGTGCATGCCCGCCTCGAACGACAGGCGGGTGCGGGTGCTGGCTTTTTCGAAGATCATCACCAGCGTGCGGTCCTCCAGCGGCCAGTATTTTTGATAACCCTTGAATCGTTCCTTGATGATGCGGGTGCGCTCGAACAGGTATTCGAACTCTTCGCGGGTGAGGTCCTTGAATTGCAGGAAATGCTTGAGCTCGCTCATGTTTACTCCTGCATCAGCAACGATTCGATCAGCGGACACAGCATGTCCACAAGTTGCTGGGCTTCGGTTTGCGTGTAGATCAAAGAGGGGACAAGACGCACCACATTGTCGGAGGTGACGTTGATCAGCAGGCCGTTATCGAGCGCCTTGCGGACCAGCTCGGCGCAGGGCTTGTCCAGCTCGATGCCGATCATCAGGCCCAGTCCGCGCACGGCGACTACGCCCTTTACGCTTCCCAGCCGCGTCTGGAATTGCTGCTTGATCCAGGCGCCCAGTGTGGCGGCATGGGCTGGCAAGTTCTGCTTTTCCATGATGCTCAAAGTGGTCAGCGCGGCGGTGCAAGCCAGCGGATTGCCGCCGAAAGTGGAACCGTGGTTGCCCGGCTTGAATGTACCGGTCGCCTTGCCCGCCGTCAGGCAGGCACCCACCGGCACGCCCGATCCCAGACCTTTGGCCAGCGTCATCACGTCCGGTGTAATGCCGGTGTGCTGGTGGGCGAACCACTTGCCAGTGCGGCCGATGCCGCTCTGCACTTCGTCCAGCATCAGCAGCCAGCCGTTGGCGTCGCATATCTTGCGCAGCCCCTGCAGATAAGCCGCGTCCGGAATGCGGATGCCGCCTTCGCCCTGGATCGGTTCGACCAGGATGGCGACGACGTCGGGATTATTGGCCGCGACCTGCTCGACGGCGGTGAGATCGTCGTACGGCACGCGCACAAAGCCTTTCACCAGCGGCTCGAATCCGGCCTGCACCTTGCGGTTTCCGGTGGCGGAGAGCGTGGCCAGTGTCCGTCCGTGGAAGGATTTCTCCATCACGATGATGTTGGGGATGGCTATGCCCTTGCTGTGGCCGTACATGCGCGCCAGCTTGATGGCGGCCTCGTTCGCCTCGCAGCCGGAGTTGCACAGAAAGGCTTCCTGCATGCCGGACAGTTCGCACAGTTTGTCGGCGATGCGTTCCTGCTCGGGGATCTGATAGACGTTGGAAACGTGGATCAGCCTGCCGATCTGTGCGGTCAGTGCTGCGGTGAATTCAGGATGGGCGTGGCCCAGGGTGTTGACGGCGATGCCGGCCAGCGCATCCAGATAGCGCTTGCCGTTGCTGTCGAAAAGCCAAACGCCTTCACCGTGGGTGAAAGCGACGGGTTGCCGTGCATAAGTATTCATCAAATGTGACATGACAAGCTCTCCGGTCTTGTTGCTTCTCTGATGCTGGAACTATAAACAAAAAAGGCCGACAGCGCTGTCGGCCTTGATTGGTCGCAGAACTTATCTGCGATAGATCAGGCCATTGCCTTGATGGCAGCGGACAGGCGACTCTTATGGCGGGCTGCCTTGTTCTTGTGGATGATCTTCTTGTCGGCGATGGAGTCGACCACGCCGGTGGAAGCCTGGTAAACAGCTTGCGCGGCAGCCTTGTCGCCGACGGCGACCGCTTTGATCACTTTCTTGATCGCAGTGCGCATTTCAGAGCGCAGTGTTGAGTTGTGTGCGTGCTGTTTTTCAGCTTGGCGTGCGCGTTTTCTCGCTTGTGCAGTGTTGGCCATGTAATGACTCCTAAAGGATTCGGCTTGCGTAAAAAGGCGCGCATTATAGGTACGACTTCGGCCTTTTGCAAGATATTGTTTTTTTCCGGCAGGAAGTCCTCGGGCAGAGGGGCTTATGGGGGCGGTGCTACAATGCGCGCCGTTATATTCCCACGGATGCGACTCAAATTGCTTGAAAATATCAAACGTTCGCCCGACCTGGCCGAGTTCGTGATCCAGGGGGTGGACAAGGAAGGAGTCACCTTCCGCCCTTCCAACTGGAACGAGCGCCTGAGCGATATGCTGGCGACCACTGGCAAGGATGGCCGCACCGTCTACTCCTCATATGTGCATCCGGCCACGATCCAGGGCGTGCCTTCCGTGGCGGTGCGCTTTTCGCTGGAAAGTGTCGATCCCAAAGGATTCGAGCAGGTGCGCCAGTTTGTGGTCAGCAACCATTTGCAAGTGCGGGCGGGGCGCAGTCGCGATGTTGCAGGCGCGACCGGCCTCTACCCGACGCTCGGCATGGAACGCAGAGATCCCGAGAAAAATGGCTGGTAAGGCATGAACCTGCTTAAGGCTCTTGCTGCGATCAGCAGTCTGACACTGGTCTCGCGCATCCTGGCTTTCGTGCGCGATGTGCTGATCGCGCGCGTGTTCGGTGCCGGTGCCGCGACGGATGCCTTCTTCGTTGCCTTCAAACTCCCCAACCTGTTGCGCCGCTTGTTCGCCGAGGGCGCGTTCTCGCAGGCCTTCGTGCCCATCTTCGGCGAATTCAAGAGTCGGCGCGGACAGGAAGAGACCAAGCTGCTGGTCGATCATGTCACCACCATGCTGGCGCTGATCCTGTTCGTGGTGACGCTGCTCGGCATCATCGCCGCGCCCGTCCTCGTATATATAAGTGCGCCGGGTTTTGCCGACGATCCGCAGAAGTTCGACCTGACCGTGCAATTGCTGCGCATCACCTCGCCATACATCTTCTTCATCTCGCTGGTCGCCGTGGCGGCGGGCATCCTCAATACCTACAACAAATTCTGGGTGCCGGCCTTCGCGCCCATCCTGCTCAACGTGTGCTTCATCGGCGGCGCACTGTGGGCGGCACCGTATTTCGATCCGCCCATCCTCGCACTGGCCTGGGCAGTGTTCGTGGCGGGCATCGTGCAGTTGGGCTTCCAGCTGCCATTCCTGAAAAAGATCGGCATGCTGCCCAACATCCGCTTCAGCCTGAAGGATGCGGGCATGTGGCGCGTCATCAAGCAGATGGGGCCCGCGGTGTTCGGTGTCTCCATCGCGCAGATCAGCCTCATCCTCAACACCATCTTCGCTTCCTTTCTGGTGGCGGGCAGCGTGTCCTGGTTGTACTACGCCGACCGCCTGATGGAATTCCCCACCGGCTTGCTGGGCGTGGCGCTGGGCACCATCCTGTTGCCGTCGCTGTCGCGTTGTCATGCCGATGGCAATATTGAGGAATACTCGAAGCTGCTGGATTGGGGCTTGCGTCTGACTTTGCTGCTGGCGCTGCCCGCCGCGCTGGCGCTGGGCATGATCGCCACGCCGCTGCTGGCGACTTTCTTCCAGCACGGAGAATTCAGCGCGCACGACGTGCTGATGTCGCGCAATGCATTGATCGGCTACAGCGTGGGCTTGTTGGGTTTGATCCTGGTGAAGATATTGGCGCCCGGTTTCTATGCCAAACAGGACATCAGAACGCCGGTCAAGATCGGCATCGTCACGCTGCTGGCGACGCAGGCGATGAACGTATGGTTCGTGTTCGGCCTCGATCTGGCGCATGCGGGCCTTGCCCTGTCCATCGGTCTGGCCGCCTGTCTCAACTCCGCCATCCTGTTCTATTTCCTGCGCAAGCGCGGCATCTACCAGCCGGAGCCGGGCTGGCTCAAGTTCATGCTCAAGCTGCTGCTGGCCGTGACTGCATTGGCCGCGAGCCTGTGGTTTGGCATGGGCAGCGAAGCGCACTGGCTGCAAGCGCAGGGCTGGGCGCGCATCCTGCATCTGACTGCACTGGTAGTAGGCGGCGCGACGGTGTATTTCATCGTGCTGATCGTGCTGGGATTCCGTCCGCGCGACTTTTACATACGCGGCGCGAATTGATTGGAAATCTGAAGGGGAAGTAATGAGCGACTATTCATACAACGTGGAAGAAGACAGCTTCGATGAACTGGTGGTGGCGCGCTCGCACCAACTGCCGGTGTTGATGGACATCAGCGCAGAATGGTGCGCGCCGTGCAAAGTGCTGGCGCCGCTGCTGCACAAACTGGTGTTCGACTATAACGGCAAGTTCTACCTCGGCGTGGTCGATGCCGACGAGAACATGCGCATCGCCGGCAAGCACAAAGTGCGCGGCTTCCCCACTGTGGTCGCCTACAGCCACGGTGTCGAGATCGACCGCTTCCACAGTTCGCAGACCGAAGGCTTTCTGCGCAAGTTCATCGGCAGCGTGATCGAGCGTCACCAGGCAGGTGTGTCCGGTCAGTGAGGAGGTCGAAGCGCGATGGAGTTCGGCGAGCGGTTCAATACCTATAGCCATCTGGTCGGCGCGATCCTTGCGCTGATCGGTGGTGTGGTGCTCATCGTGCTGGGTGCGCTCGGCGGTGATGCGTGGAAGGTCGTCAGCTTTTCCATCTATGGCGCGACGCTGGTGATGTTGTACAGCTCTTCCACGCTGTATCACAACGCGCGCAAGGGAAAACTCAAGCTGATCCTGCGCAAGCTGGATCACAATTCCATCTACTTGTTGATCGCCGGCAGTTACACGCCGTTCGCCCTGGTCAGCCTGCGCGGGCCGTGGGGATGGTCGCTGTTCGGCGTGGTGTGGGGGCTGGCGCTGCTGGGGATATTCCAGGAACTGTGGCGGGCCGGCAAGGCGCGCCGGGTGTCGATGGTGATTTACATCCTCATGGGCTGGGTTGCGCTGGTCGCCGTCAAACCGCTGGTTTCCGCTTTGTCCTGGGCGGGCTTCTCCTGGTTGCTGGCGGGCGGCATCGTCTATACCTTGGGCATCCTGTTCTTTCTCTACGAGCAGCATTTCAAACATGGTCACGGCATCTGGCATTTGTTCGTGCTGGCCGGTAGTGTGCTGCACTACTGCGCGATCCTGCTCTACGTCGCCTGAGTTTATTTTGTCTGATGCAGCGCCTGCGCGATCACGTCGCGCGTCAGGTGCGGGGCGAACAGCTCGATGAAATGGTAGCCGAAGCCGCGCAGGTACTGGTTCTGGCGGATGGCGATGCGCGTGGTGCTGGGCTGGAACAGATGGCCGGCATCGATCATGCGCAGATGGCGGTCGCGGTCCGGGATGAAGGCCATCTGCGCCACGATGCCCACGCCCATCCCCAGTTCGACATAGGTCTTGATCACGTCGGCGTCGATGGCGGTGAGCGCGATGTTGGGTTCCAGTCCCGCTTCGCTGAACGCCTGGTTGATTTTGTTGCGGCCGGTGAAGGCGAAGTCGTAGGTGATGATGGGATATTGCGCCAGCTTCCTCAGCGTCAGTTTCTTTTCCAATAGCAGCGGATGCTTGGGCGGTACCACCACGCAGTGATGCCACTCATAACAGGGCAGGGTGACCAGTTCGTCGTATAGCGCCAGGCTCTCGGTGGCGATACCGATGTCCACTTCGCCGCTCAATACTTGCTCGGCGATCTGGGTCGGGCTGCCCTGGTGCAGGCCGAGTTTGACTTCCGGATAAGCCTGAGTGAACGCCTTGACCACCTGCGGCAATGCATAGCGCGCCTGCGTGTGGGTGGTGGCGATGGTCAGGCTGCCGCTGTCCTGCCGTTTGAATTCCTGTCCTACCTGCTTCAGGTTGTTGGTTTCGAGCAGCACGCGCTGGGCGATCTCCAGCACCGCCTTGCCCGGGTCGGTGATGGCGACGATGCGCTTGCCGTTGCGCACGAAGATGTCGATGCCGAGCTCTTCTTCCAGCAGTTTGATCTGTTTGCTCACGCCGGGTTGCGAGGTGTACAGCGCGCTGGCGGCATCCGAGATGTTCAGTTCGCGGCGCACGATCTCGTTCAGGTAACGCAATTGCTGCAGGTTCATGGCTGGACCTTATATGTGATTGGGTTATAAGATACTAACATAAAAGTATTTAATGACATAAGGATCGGCACCTAGAATGCGCTCCATATTCAATGAACGGGGTGTGGCGAGATGGACTGGTTGTACACAATTTCTGGGTTTCTGGTCGGGCTGATCGTCGGGGTGACCGGTGTCGGCGGCGGCTCGCTGATGACGCCGCTGCTGGTGTTGTTCTTCGGCATCTCGCCCGCCAAGGCCGTGGGGACCGATCTGCTATACGCGGCGATCACCAAGTCGCTCGGCGCGTGGGTGCACAGCCGCAACAGTGCCGTGGACTGGAAGATCGTCGGCTGGCTCAGTCTGGGCAGCCTGCCGGCCGCGCTGCTCACCATCCTGACTTTCAAACTGTTGGGGCTGGATGAGAAGACGCTGAAGGGGCTGGTGACCGGCGTGCTCAGCATCGCCTTGTTGCTCACGGCGGTTGCCCTGCTGTTCAAGGATCAGATCAGAAAGCTGGGGCAACGTGAAGACGGCACGGTGTACGAACTGCATCACCGTCATCTGCCGGCAGCCACCATCGTTACCGGTGCCATCGTCGGCGTGCTGGTCACCATCTCCTCCATCGGTGCCGGTGTGCTGGGCACGGTGGCGCTGCTGTTCCTCTATCCGCGCCTGAGCACCGTGAAAGTGGTGGGCACCGACATCGCCCATGCCGTGCCGCTGACCGCCGTTGCCGGTCTGGGGCACATGACGCTGGGCACGGTGGACTTGGTGTTGCTGGGCAGTCTGCTGCTGGGTTCCCTGCCGGGCATTTACATCGGCAGCCATCTGTCCGCGAAAGTACCGGAAAAAGTATTGCGCCCAATATTGGCGACGATGTTGCTGATCATCGGTACACGACTGGTTTTGAATTGACTCGAGTGAAGGAAAAGAAATGAGCAAGAACGCACCCAACAAACCCAGGCAAGTGAGCTGGTTCAACGGCTGCGGCGGACGCGTCGGCGTGGTGGTGGGCTACGAGGGCGAGCATGCCTATATCGGTCAGGCCCTGCGCCATGACGAGGATGACGATGTGGCGCACATCATGGCTTTTGGTGCGAAGTTTCCGCTGGAAGCTGCGCTGAAATTGCCGGTATCCAAACACTATCCAGACGAGGCACAGTGATGTACCAATACGACAAATTCGATCATCAGCTGACCGCCGAGCGCGTCGCGCAATACAGCGACCAAGTGCGTCGTCGCCTGAACGGCGAACTGAAGGAAGACGATTTCCGCGTGCTGCGTTTGCAGAACGGCATCTACATGCAGGTGCACGGTTACATGATGCGCATCGCCATCCCCTACGGTCTGGCGAGCAGCGCACAGGTGCACCAGCTGGCGCACATCGCGCGCACCTATGACCGCGGTTACGGCCATCTGAGTACGCGCCAGAACATCCAGTTCAACTGGCTCAAGCTGGAAGACACGCCGAAGATACTGGCCGAGCTGGCTGAGGTCGAGATGCATGCCAACCAGACATCGGGCAGTTGCATCCGCAGCATCACTTCGGACGAGTTGGCCGGTGTGGCGCGTGACGAACTCATCGACCCGCGTCCGTTTGCCGAGATCCTGCGCCAGTGGAGCACCTTCCATCCGGAGTTCGCTTTCCTGCCGCGCAAGTTCAAGGTGTCGGTCAGCGGTGCGAGCGAGGATCGTGCCGCGATCGAGATCAACGATGTCGGCGTGCAAGTGGTGCAGAGCGCACAGGGCGAATTGGGTTTCCGCATCCTGGTCGGCGGCGGTCTGGGCCGCACGCCCATCATCGGTCAGGAGCTGGTCGCCTTCCTGCCCTGGCAGCATCTGCTGACCTATATGGAATCCATCGTGCGTGTGTATAACGAATTCGGCCGCCGCGACAATCTGTACAAGGCGCGCATCAAGATATTGGTGCAGGCCATCGGCATCGGCGAGTTCCGCCGTCAGGTGGAAACGGAATGGCTGTTGCACAAGGACGGCCCTTCGACATTGACCGAAGCGGAAGTGGCGCGCGTGAGTGCAGCGTTCACGGCACCCGCTTACGAAACCTTGCCGCAGCTCGACGCCTCTTTCGAAGCGGCGCAGCGCGATGACAGGGCATTCGCCAACTGGGTGCAGCGCAACGTTACCGCGCACAAGGTGGATGGCTACGCCGCCGTGTGGCTGTCGCTCAAGCATCCCGGTCGGGCACCCGGCGACATCAGTGCCGACCAGCTCGACGTGGTGGCGGCACTGGCCGACCACTACAGCTTCGGCGAACTGCGTGTCTCGCATTTGCAGAACCTGGTGCTGGCCGACGTGAAACAGTCCGACCTGTACGCGTTGTGGCAGGAAGCAAAAGCGGCCGGACTGGCGACGCCCAACATCGGCCTGCTGACCGACATCGTGTGCTGCCCGGGCGCGGATTTCTGCACGCTGGCCAACGCGCGCTCCATCTCGCTGGCCAAAGCCATCACCGAGCGTTTCGAGGATTACGACTATCTGCACGACATCGGCGACATCGACCTGAACATCTCGGGTTGCGTGAATGCCTGCGGTCACCACCATGTGGCGCACATCGGCATCTTGGGCGTGGATAAGTCGGGCGAGGAGTGGTACCAGGTGACGATCGGCGGCAATCCCGGCACGCCGGCAGCTATCGGAAAGATCATCGGTCGCTCGTTCTCGTTCGCGCAGGTCCCGGAAGTGATCTCCCGCTTGTTGCACGTGTATGTAACTGAACGTGACGAAGGCGAGCGTTTCATCGACACGCTGCGTCGCATCGGCCATGAGCCGTTCAAGACCTACGTTTATGCAGAACAGGTGAAGGAAGAAGCGAAGCTGTTGTTGCCGGACTACGAAGCATTGCAGGCCGCTGTGCCGTACGAGCTGCCGTATTTTTCGCCGAGGTTTTAAATGGAAATCATCAAAGACAAACAAGTGGTGAACGACGCATGGCAAGTGCTGCGTCTGCACGAAGGCGATGCCGCCGACAGTATCGCTTTGCCGCAAGGCGATTACCTGGTGCCGCTGCCGGTGTGGAATTGCCAATGGGAAACCCTGCGTGCACGCAAGGAACTTGGCTTGTGGCTGGGCGGGCTGGAGCGTGCCGAGGACATTCCGGATGACGTGAACCGCTTCCCGTTGATCGCCATCGATATCCACAAGTACACCGACGGTCGCGGCTACACGCTGGCCTACCGCCTGCGCAAGCAATACGGCTACCGCGGCGAGCTGCGCGCCATGGGTGATGTGTTGCAGGACCAGTTGTTCTATCTGAAACGCGTGGGCTTCGACAGTTTTGCCATGCGCGCGGATCAGGATCTGCAGCGGGCGCTGTCCGGTTTCGAAACGTTCTCTGTGAAATACCAGGCGTCGGTGGATATCGAAACGCCATTGTTCAATCGCGTAGCAAGAGGAGTCGCATGATGAGTGATTTACAAAACAAGATAGATGCCACCGTGGCCGTGCTGAAACAGGCCGCTGCCGAATTCACGCCGGTCGTGTTCGCCAACAGTCTGGGCGCGGAAGACATGGTGCTGACCGACCTCATTGCCAAGCATGCACCTGACATCGCGATGTTCAGTCTGGATACCGGTCGTTTGCCGAAAGAGACTTATGACCTGATCCAGGAAGTGCGCCAGCGTTACAGCGTGCCGCTGACGGTGTACTTCCCGAATCATGAACTGGTCGAACAGTACGTGGTGCAGCACGGCATCAACGGTTTCTATGACAGCGTCGAGAACCGCAAAGGCTGCTGCTTTGCACGCAAGGTGGAACCGCTGCGCCGCGCCTTGAAAGACAAGGGTGCGTGGATCACCGGCATGCGCCGCGATCAGGCCGTGACGCGCGGCACGCTGGAAGTATCCAGCTTCGATGCGGACAACGGTCTGCAGAAATTCAACCCGCTGCTGGAGTGGAGCAACAAGGACGTGTGGGCTTACATCCGCCAGCACGATGTGCCGTACAACAAACTGCACGACCAGTTCTATCCCAGCCTCGGTTGCGCACCGTGCACACGTTCCGTCACGCCCGGCGAAGACATCCGCGCTGGACGTTGGTGGTGGGAAAACCCCGAAAACAAGGAATGTGGCTTACATGTAAGCCACAGGCCTAACGGAGGGGGCGTAGCCCACGGTTTCGGGGTTTCGGTGGAGGCTAATGTCGAGCGCGAAGCGCACGACGTTAGCCGTAGCCACAACCCGGAGAACAAGGAGTGCGGCTTGCATGTGGCGAGCAGCACCTCGTTACAAGCCAGCCGCGCACGTATCATCGAGATCGCAGCACGGCCCGTTGCAAAGCAGGAGCAGACGGTCTGAAAAACGTTGGTCCACGAAAAGCACGAACAAAACAGGAAATGGTTCAGGTCTGGATAGCTTTTCAATCGGACAACTTTTCGTGGGTTTCGTGTTTTTCGTGGACAGTTAGCTTTTGAGATTTTTTATTTGAGTTATCACTATGAAACTGGTCGAACACAATATGAGCAAACACACTTTCACCCATCTGGATGCACTGGAGAGCGAATCCATCCACATCATGCGCGAGGTCGCGGCGGAATGTAAGAATCCTGCGCTGCTGTTCTCGGGCGGCAAGGATTCCATCGTGATGCTGCGTCTGGCGGAGAAGGCGTTCCGCCCGGCGAAGTTCCCGTTCCCGCTGGTGCATATCGACACCGAGCACAACTTCCCGGAGGTGATCGCGTGCCGCGACAAACTGGCGAGCGACTTGGGCGAGCGGCTGATCGTGCGTTCGCTGGAAGATTCCATCAAGCGCGGCAGCATCGTCATCAAGGATGAGAGCAAGCCGCGCAACCCGTACCAGTCGGTGACGCTGCTGGAGACCATCGAAGAGTTCGGTTTCGATGCCTGCCTGGGCGGTGCGCGCCGCGATGAAGAGAAGGCGCGCGCCAAGGAACGCATCTTCTCTTTCCGCGACGAGTTCGGACAATGGGACCCGAAGAACCAGCGCCCGGAGCTGTGGGACACCTACAACACCCGCGTGAATCCCGGCGAGAACATCCGCGTGTTCCCGATCAGCAACTGGACAGAGACGGACATCTGGGAATACATCGGCCGCGAGAAGCTGCATATCCCGGACATCTATTTCGCGCATGAGCGCGAAGTGATCCGCCGAGGCGACAACGTGATCCCGGTGTCGCATCTGGTGCAGCCCAAGCCGGGCGAGAAGGTGGAAGTCGTCTCGGTGCGTTTCCGTACCGTGGGCGACATGACCTGCACCGCGCCGGTGGAATCCACCGCGCGCACGGTGGACGAGATCATCGCCGAGACCGCCAGCACACGCATCACCGAACGCGGCGCGACACGCATGGACGATCAGACTTCGGACGCGTCGATGGAACTGAGAAAGAAAGAAGGGTATTTCTAAAATGAACACCAACACACAACTGCTACGTTTCATCACCGCCGGTTCCGTGGACGACGGCAAGAGCACCTTGATCGGCCGCCTGCTGCACGACTCGAAGTCCATCTTCGAAGACCAGTTCTCGGCCATCGCCAAGACCAGCGAGAAGCGCGGCATGGCCGCGGTCGACCTGTCCTTGCTCACCGACGGACTGCAGGCCGAGCGCGAGCAGGGCATCACCATCGACGTGGCCTACCGTTATTTCGCCACGCCCAAGCGCAAGTTCATCATCGGCGACACGCCGGGGCATGAACAGTACACGCGCAACATGGTGACTGCCGCCTCGACGGCCAACCTCGCCATCATCCTGATCGACGCGCGCAAAGGCGTGCTGACGCAGACCAAGCGCCATTCCTATCTGGCCAGCCTGCTCAACGTGCCGCACGTGGTGCTGGCCGTGAACAAGATGGACATGGTCGACTACTCGCAAGCGCGCTTCGAAGAGATCGTGAACGAGTACAAGGCATTCGCCGCGCAACTCGATCTGCATGATGTGCACTGCATCCCGCTGTCCGCACTGAACGGCGACATGGTGGTGGACAGAGGCGAGAATCTGGACTGGTACAAAGGCCCGGCCTTGCTGGAATTCCTGGAAGAGGTGGTGATCGACCGCGACGTGAACACCAGCGACTTCCGCTTCCCGGTGCAATGGGTGTGCCGTCCGCAGACCAACGAATATCACGATTTCAGAGGCTTCGCCGGTCGCATCGAAGCGGGTGAAGTGTCGCTGGGCGATGAGATCACCATCCTGCCGTCTGGACGCACCAGCCGCGTGAAAGAGATCGTTACCTACGACGGCAATCTCGCCACCGCGTTCGCGCCGCAGTCGGTGACGCTTCGGCTTGCAGACGAGATCGACATCTCGCGCGGCGACATGCTGGTCAAGAGCAGCGCGCATGCGCCCAGGGTGGAAAAGGAATTCGAAGCCACGCTGTGCTGGCTGTCCGAATCCCCGCTGGACAAGGGCCGCAAGTACTTGGTCAAGCACACCACGCGCACCGCCAAGTGCCTGTTCTCGCGCCTCGACTACCGCGTCGACGTGAACACGCTGGAGCAGCACGCCGTCGAGAAGCTGAACATGAACGACATCGCCCGCGTCGCGCTCAAGATCCAGCAGCCGCTGGTGTTCGATAGCTACGACATCGACCGCGCGACCGGCAGCTTCATCGTCATCGACGAGGCCAGCAACAACACGGTGGCGGCGGGGATGATTTCATAAACGCACCCTGCGGCTGCGACGATCAAAGGCCCGATTCGAGTGATCGAACCGGGCCTTTGCATATTTGCAGGCAACCCAAAGATAGCCATGCCTGTGGTATCTTTGCCCACATTCGAAACGGATGCCCCATCTGAGCCATGAGCCTGCTGTCACTGATCGCCGCCCTGTTGCTGGAACAGCTGCATCCGCTGTCGTCGCGCAAGTATCTGCTCACCTGGCTGGGCGACTACGCGCAATATTTTCGTGACCGTTTCGACGCGGGCGAACGCTCGCACGGGCGCATCGCCTGGCTGCTCGCGGTGCTGTTGCCGCTGCTGCTGATCTGGGCGGTGTATTGCATATTGTTTGGCAAGCACCCCGTGTTCGGCTGGGCCTTCAGTGTGCTGGTGCTTTACCTCACCATGGGCTTCCGCCAGTTCAGCCATTACTTCACCGACATCAATCTCGCCCTGCAGGATAACGACCTGCATCAGGCGCGTATCCTGTTGAGCGAGTGGACGGGAAAATCCTGCAACGAACTCAACCCGCAGGAAGTCGCACGGCTCACCATCGAACGAGCGCTGTTGGCTTCGCACCGCCATGTGTTCGGCGTCATCGTCTGGTTCGTCATTTTCATGATGCTGGGCATGGGCCCGGTCGGTGCCATGCTGTACCGGCTGGCGACCTTCTTCAGCGCACGCTGGAAAGATCGGGAAGCAGGCAGCGATTTCGGCACCTTCGCGCAGCAGATGTGCAGCGTGCTCGAATGGCTGCCGCTGCGCCTCACCGCCGCCAGCTTCGCCATCGTCGGAAACTTCGAGGACACCATCTACAGTTGGCGTACGCAGGCCGCCGAATGGCCCGAGCCGGACGAAGGCATCGTGCTGGCCAGCGGTGCCGGTGCACTCGGCATCAAACTCGGCCAGACCGTGGTTCTGGACGACCAGCCCGTGTACCGCCCAGATCTGGGCAGTGGTGACGAAGTCGATATCGACCACATGCAAAGCGCCATCGGCCTGGTGTGGCGCACGCTGGTGTTCTGGCTGCTGCTGTTGTTGCTGCTCACTGGCGCGAACCTGCTCGGTTAAGCGTCCTGAAGCATGTCTATCGTCGAGACTGTTAGCCCGCTTCGCCAAACCCTGTGCGTTGCATCACTTTGCGCAAGTTGCCTTGCGCTCCTGCTGTCGTTTCCGTTGTGGAGTCATGCGGCGGATGTGCGGGATGCGGAGGCGATCCCGCATCTTGACCGTGGCGGGCAGGAAGGCTATCGCGCGTTCCTGGCGGCGCGGCAGCATCGCGCCTTTGCCATCGCGCCGGGCGGCACGTGGTTCTGGATGGGCGAGGGCAGTGCGGCGGATGCCGTGGCCGAGGACACGCTGCAACTTTGCGAGAACGACAGCGGCCGCGCGTGTCTGCTGTATGCGGTGGATGACAAGGTAGTGTTCGATGCGCAGGCCTGGTCGCGCATGTGGGGGCCGTATCTGAACCGTGAGGCGGTCGGTCGTGCACAGGTGGGCAATGCGCTCGGGCAGCGCTTCTTTGATTTGGCGTTCAGTGATGCCGCGGGAAAAAAACTGAACCTTGCTGCTTGGCGCGGCAAGGTGGTGGTGCTGCATTTCTGGGGCTCATGGTGTCCGCCGTGTCGGCACGAGATCCCTGAGTTGCAGCGTTTGCAAAAGGCGCTGGGTAAGACTGCCAACATCCGTCTGGTGACCATGCAGGTCAGGGAGAGTCATCCGGCCGCGATGCGCTGGTTGCAGCAGCAGGGATTCCGGCTGCCGGTCTACGATTCCGGCGCGCAGGATTCAAGCTCGGATACCTTCTCGCTTGCCGACGGCAAGACCGTGCATGACCGTTATATCGCGCCCGTCTTCCCCACCACCTATGTGCTGGACAAACACGGCATCGTGGTGTTCGCCAATCACGGCCCGGTCGCGCACTGGGCGCAGTATCTGCCTTTGCTGCGCGATGTGGCGAAGCGTTCGGGGAAATAGCGCGTTCTCCTACCAAATGTAGGGTACGCAAGCGCACCCTACGACTCTTCCTTTAATCCGCTTCTTCCCAGCCGGTGACCATCGTCTTGATATGCGCGGTCGGCGTGTGGCCGGTGGTGGCGAGGTAGACGTGGGCGATAAAGAATACCAGCATCAGGAACGCGCCCGCCGTGTGCACCAGCGCCACTGCCTCCAGGCTCAGATAGCCATCGACACCAAGGCTGGCCCAGCTTGCATAGAACAGGTAGAGCAGACCCGAACCCCAGATGATCGGCGATAACATCGACAGCAGCGCCAGATAGGCGAGACGTTGCAGCGGATTGTGTTTCTTGTCCGCGGTCTTGTGGAACGGGTTGGGTGCGTGGCGGAAGATGCCGAAGGCGTAATAGCGCACCATGGCGTCCACCTTCTTCAGCGTCGGGATGTATTGCCGCCATTCGCCGGTGGTGAACTGCCAGAAGATGGTGAAGGCCCATAGCGTCAGCAAGGTCCACGCGCTGAGGGTGTGCAGGTTCACCGCCTGCTCGAAACCGAACAGGTCGAAGCTGCCGTGCACCTCGAAGCCGGTGATCAGCATCGAGATGACCAGCAGCGCCTGCGACCAGTGCCAGAAGCGTTCATAGCGGTTGTACAAATAGATGCGGTTCGCGGTGTTCATTTGCTTATCCTTTCTTCTTGCTGGCGTAGAGGCGTAGCGCGCCGTGCAGCAGCACGCCGAACAGTGTCAGCACGACCAGCGTCCAGCCGATCAGATCGAGCCAGCGATTGCTGTCGCGCGCGGGCATGTAGATACCTTCGATGCCTTGCAGGCGTCCGTGCTTGCTGTGGCACTGTGCGCAGGAAAGTGCGTCACCTTTCGGCGCGACCATGTGGGTGATCGGCCAAGTCATCGCGGTGTCGACGAAAGCGTACTCACCGCTGTATGGAAGATTTGCTGCTTTCATGCCGGCGGCGATCGCCTTCTGCCAGTCATAGTTGTGCCATAGCGCGGTGGCGTCTTCGCCTGCGGTGTGTTGCACGGTGAGGTAGTTGTTCACCTTGTCGTAGGGCTGTTTGCCGCGATGCACTTTGACGGGCCAGATGCGCGAGTCGGGATCGTTGGCACTGCCGCCCACTTCGTTGATGTGTACGGTCTGGCTCGGGTCGATCTTGTCGCCGATCACTTTGTAGTCGGAGTAGCCGTTGTACCAGCGGTATTCGGGAATGACGTAGGAGTCCCATTCCCACTTACCTTTTTTGGAATCGAAGGAACGACGTCCGGCGCTGTCCTTGTAGGCCATCGGCTTGCCGTCCGGCCCCATTTGTGTGGCGAGCGACCAGTCCCAACTCGACTCGGTGCCGATCTGGTTGCGCGCGTATTCCGGGATGTGGCAGGTCTGGCAGGCCAGCTTCTCGGTGTGCTGATTCAGCATGGCCTCGTGGTGCGGTTTGTTGCTATGGCAAGACTGGCACGACGCGGGTGATTCATCTTTCTTGCCGCGTATGTGCGCCGGGCCTTTCACAGCTGCGGCTGCATCGTAACGGCTGCCGGAGACTTCGTGATGTGAGGTGACATGGCAGGTGGTGCACGAGAAATCCAAACCTTTCTCATCCATGTGCACATCTAGATATTTGCCCGGATGCTTCAAGGAACTATCCAAGTCGCCATGCTTTGCACCGTTGCCGCCCGCGCCGAAGAAGTGGCAAGAGCCGCAGTTGCTGCGCGTGGGCATGCCGATGCTTTGCGCCACTTTCTTCAGGTCGACCGCTTCGACGAACTTGCCCGAGCCGTGCGGGAACTCCACGCGCTTGTACACCGGATGCCCGGCGAAGCCCGGCAATTTGCGGTAGGTGCCGGTTTGGTCGTGGCAGACCAGACAGTCGACGTTCTGTTCGGCTTTGAAATCGAACTTGTCGTCCTTCCAGCCGTAGCCCGCATGACAGGCCATGCAGTCGTTCTCGTTGGAGACGGGCGAGGTGCAATAGTTGTTGATGATGTTCTTCTTGCCGCGCATTTTGCCGGTCTTGGGGTCGGTCGATTCCCAGGTCCAGTGCTTGGTGTGCTGCACCTGCTTGGCGGCTTCGGTGTGGCAGCTCAGGCAGGCTTTTGTGACCTCCGGGCCATTCATGAATTCGCGGTTCAGTTCCTTGAACTTGCTGTGGTCGGCGGTGGAATGGGGGGCTGGCGCGATGATCTGCTCCAGCTTGGCATTGGCCGCATGCGCGGTCGACGCGGCCAGCAGACTGACTGCGGCCAGCAGACTGACTGCGGCCAGCAGCGGCAGCACGTATCTGAATCGGCTCGACATCATGGACTGAGGGGCGCGCATATCAGCAACCACCGTCTGCAGCCGCGCCGGAACCGCCACTGGCAGCGGGCGCGTTCTTGATCATCGCGGGCGCGGGCTGGCTGGCGTCGAACTGGATGAACTTCGCCTGGTCCGCCGCGACTTTCGCCATGATGTCGCCCACCCTGCTGCCGAACAGGCCGCCGATCAGTTCGGCATTCATCAGGCCGATGTAGGTCTTGCCGTCGTTCTTCTTGTACACCGAGATCTTGCACGGCATCAGGTTGGAGAGGAAGCGCAGCGAGTCGTCCTTGAGGATGGGCGCGGAGTAGTTCGTGCTGCACGCTTCGATCATCATCACCGGTAGCACGTTGCCGCCGCTCGCCTCGATCGGTTTGGCGGCATTGCGCAGGCCGGACAGCGTCCAACCGTTACCGGCATGCAGCACGTTCTGCTGGATGCGGGCGACCGTCTCTTCCATGCCGAACTGGCTGGGCACTTCGCGGAACATCATGCCTGCCGCGAGTTTGTAGATGAGCAGAGCGGCAATCGCCATTCCGACGAGAAAACCTGTGACGACTTTCAGCATGTTGCCTTCCTCCTTAGTGAACGTTGTTCTGAATCTGCTGGCTTGATTTCTCAGCGCGCGGGCGCGTTGAACTTGCTGGAATACTCGGCGAAGACAGCGGGGTCTTCCATGCCTTCCACGCGGAATTTGATCGGTGTTACCGCCTGCGTGATGTTGTAGCCGGGTGCCCTGACAAAGACGGTGAAGGTGGTGCCGCGACGCTGCGGGGTCAGCGGTTGACGCTCGGCATCGATGAGCGCCAGCCCGGGGATGTCGCTCTCGGCGCTGATTTTTACGTGCAGGTCGTTGGGCGTTTTGTTGAGCACCTTGAAGGCGTACTTGTTCTGGATCGATCCGTCGCTCATCTGCACGAACAATGGCTGGCGTTCCGGCAATACCTTCAGCGTCATGGCACCGAGATGGGTCAGGCCGTACACGATGCCGCCGATGGCGAGCAGGATGATGGTGAGATAGACCAGCGTGCGCGGATGCTGGTACAGCGGCTTGACCGGTTTGCCGGACAACTCGTCCAGCGAGGCGTAGCGGATCAGGCCGCGCGGCTTGTCGATCTTGTCCATCACCGCATCGCAGGCGTCGATGCACAGGCCGCAGGTGATGCAGCCGAACTGCTGGCCCTCGCGGATATCCACGCCGGTGGGGCACACTTGCACGCACTGGTAGCAGTCGATGCAATCGCCCTGCGGCGCGACGACTTTGCCGTTGCGCCGCAGCTTGCCGCGCGGCTCGCCGCGTGTGACGTCGTAGGCTGGCAGGATGGTCTGCGCATCGGTCATCACACCCTGCAGGCGGGCATAAGGGCAAAGCCAGAAGCAGGTCTGCTCGCGCATCAAACCGGCGAGGATGTAGGTGCCCGCGATGAACAGCACCAGCACCACCCAGCCGACCGTGGGCAGGTTGAAATGCAGCAGGTCGTCCCAGTAAGTGTAGGCGTCGACGAACCAGATGGAATAACTGATGCCGGTCAGCAGCGCGATCAATAACCACAGCGCATGTTTGACGACTTTCTTTTTGAGCTTGTCCAGACTCCACGGTGCATCGTCCAGCTTGCGCCTGTCGCTTATACACAACT
>WOYI010795072.1_pt1 | contig 40595 bp, 40 predicted proteins | sample 6423411 | NCBI WGS metagenome assembly WOYI01 (sample SAMN13441803, study PRJNA592873) | oil field metagenome | biome: oil field; feature: oil-well bore; material: oil-contaminated soil; isolation source: oil-contaminated soil from oil-well borehole | place: Germany: Wietze | collected 2016-10-18 ... | reverse complement strand
CCGACACCGGCGCGGGCGACGATCTTGAGCTTCGGCGCGGCGGCGATGACCTCGGCGTCCACGGTGGTAGCGGAGCGCACCAGCAGGGCATCGGCGTCGGCGACGGCGGCCAGCAGTTTCGGACGGTCCGGGCCGTCCACCCAGCGGACCTCGACCTGGTCGCCGAGAGCGGCGACGGTCGACTCGGCAAGCTTGTCGGCGATCAGTACAACGGGAAGACTCACGCGGGTCAGCCTAATGTGTGGCGCTCGGCACCTCGACGAGCCACTACCACGTGCGGCGCGCGTGCGTTCTACTGAAGGAATGGACGTCACCGTCGTCGGAAGTGGCCCCAACGGGCTCACCGCAGCCGTCATCCTGGCCAGGGCCGGATTGTCGGTGCGAGTCATCGAGGCGCAGACCACTGCCGGCGGCGGTGCGCGCACCCTGCCCGATCCCGAGTTTTCCGATGTCAGCCACGACATCTGCTCGGCGGTGCACCCGCTGGCGCTGGCCTCACCGTTCTTCGCGGCCTATGATCTGCAGGCGCGCGGCGTTCGGTTGTCGGTACCGGAGATCTCCTACGCCAGCCCCTTCACCGACCGGCCCGCGGCGATCGGCTATCGCGATATCGGGCGCACCTGCGCCGAACTGTCCGACGGCGATTCGTGGCGACGGCTGCTCGGACCGCTGGCCGCCGACTGTGATGGGGTGGTGGGCCTGCTGCTCGGCGACAAGCGCTCCCTGCCCCCGTCGATCGCCGCCGCGCTGAAAGTGGCGCCCCGGCTGCTGGCGCAGGGCAGCCCGCTGTGGGGCACGCTGAAGGGCGAAGACGCCCGCGCTCTGTTCACTGGTGTTGCCGGACATACGATTTCGCAGATGCCGTCACTGGTGGCCTCGGGCGCCGGTGTGCTGCTGGCCACGCTGGGCCACGCGGTCGGCTGGCCGATTCCGGTCGGCGGCTCCCAAGCCATCCCCGATGCTCTGATCGCCGATCTTCGTGCGCACGGCGGCGAACTCGTCCTCGGCGAGGAGGTCACCCAGGCGCCGGGAGGTGTGGTGCTCTACGACACGGCACCCACGGCGTTGTTGTCGATCTACGGCGCGACCCTGCCGCCGCGCTACGCGAAGGCCCTGCAGCGTTACAGCTACGGTCCCGGCGTGGCCAAGGTCGATTTCGTGCTCTGCGGCGAAATCCCCTGGCGTGATCCACGTCTCGCGCACGCCCCGACGCTTCATCTGGGCGGCAGCCGGTCGCAGATGGTGCTGGCCGAGGCAGAGATCGCCGCCGGCCGGCACGCGGACTGGCCGATGGTGCTCGCCGCCCTGCCGCATATCGCCGACCCCGGCCGCATCGACGCGCAGGGCCGCCGCCCGCTGTGGTCGTACGCGCACGTACCGGCGGGGTCGACGGTGGACATGGCCGAGGCCGTCACCGACCTCTTCGAACGGTTCGCCCCCGGCTTCCGTGACGTGGTCGTCGGGGTGCGCAGCGTGCCGGCTTCCCGGATGACCGCGCACAACGCCAACCTGGTCGGTGGCGATATCGGCGTCGGCGCCAACAACATGCGCAGCGCCATCGCCGGTCCCACGGCGCGGCTCAACCCGTGGTCCACCCCGATCCCGAACGCGTATCTGTGTTCGTCGGCGGCCCCGCCCGGCGGTGGTGTGCACGGGATGGCCGGCTTCTATGCCGCGCGGACCGTGCTCAAACGTGAGTTCGGTATCCGCGAACTTCCTAAACTGGCGCCATGACCAAACTCGCCGTCATCTACTACTCGGCCACCGGCCATGGCACCTCGATGGCCGGGCGCGTGGCTGCCGCCGCGCAGGTCACGAGGCCACGCCCCGAGACGCGAAATGGTTGCTACCGAGCATCCGGTAGCAACCATTTCGGGTAGTTCAGCGAATTACGCGGTCTCGGTGATCGGCCGGTCGACCCAGCTCATCAGGTCGCGCAGCTTCTTGCCGGTGACCTCGATCGGGTGCTCGGCGTTCGCCTTGCGCAGACCCTCGAGCTCCTTGTTGCCGTTCTCGACGTTGGCGACGAGGCGCTTGACGAAGGTGCCGTCCTGGATGTCCTTGAGGATGTCCTGCATGCGCTTCTTGGTGTCGGCGTCGATGACGCGCGGGCCCGACAGGTAGCCACCGAACTCGGCGGTGTCGGAGACCGAGTAGTTCATCCGGGCGATGCCACCCTCGTAGATCAGGTCCACGATGAGCTTGAGTTCGTGCAGCACCTCGAAGTAGGCCATCTCGGGGGCGTAGCCGGCCTCGACCATGACCTCGAACCCGGTCTTGATGAGTTCCTCGGTGCCACCGCACAGCACGGCCTGCTCACCGAACAGGTCGGTCTCGGTCTCTTCCTTGAAGGTGGTCTTGATGATGCCGGCGCGGCCGCCACCGATGGCGGAGGCGTACGACAGCGCCAGGGCCTGACCCTCACCCTTGGGATCCTGGGCGATGGCGATCAGGCAGGGCACACCCTTGCCGTCGACGAACTGGCGGCGCACCAGGTGGCCGGGGCCCTTGGGGGCGACCATGCCGATGGTGATGTTCTCGGCCGGCTTGATCAGTCCGAAGTGGATGTTCAGGCCGTGGCCGAAGAACAGCGCATTACCGTCCTCCAGGTTGGGCTCGATGTCATTGGTGAAGATCTCGGCCTGCGCGGTGTCCGGCGCGAGCAGCATGATCACATCGGCCCACTTGGCGACCTCGGCCGGGGTGTCGACCTCCAGGCCCTGTTCCTCGACCTTGACGCGGGACTTCGAGCCCTCTTTGAGGCCGACTTTGACCTGCACGCCCGAGTCACGCAGCGACAGCGAATGGGCGTGGCCCTGGCTGCCATAGCCGATCACCGCGACCTTGCGGCCCTGGATGATCGACAGATCCGCGTCGTCGTCGTAGAACAGTTCGATTGCCACTGAATTTTCCTTCTCTTTTGTCTCTTTGATTCGTTCTGTGAAAGCTATTTGGCGGTGCCGATACCGCGCGGTCCGCGCGACAGCGAGATGATGCCGGACTGCACGATTTCCCGAATACCGTACGGCTCGAGCACCCGCAGGAATGCCTCGAGCTTCGCCGGCGTCCCAGTGGCCTCGATGGTCAGCGACTCGGTGGACACGTCGACAACCTTGGCACGGAACAGATTGACCGCCTCGATCACCTGGCTACGAGTGGTCGCGTCGGTGCGCACCTTGATGAGCGCGAGCTCGCGCGACACCGACTGCTCCTCGTCCTGCTCGACGATCTTGATCACGTTGATCAGCTTGTTGAGTTGCTTGGTGACCTGCTCCAGCGGGAAGTCCTCGACCTCGACGACGATGGTCATCCGGGACAGGTGCTTCTGCTCGGTGGCACCGACGGCGAGGGACTGGATGTTGAAGCCACGCCGGGAGAACAGCGCCGCGACGCGCGCCAGCACACCGGGTTTGTCCTCGACGAGCACCGACAGCGTGTGGGTGGAGACGGTGCTCATCAGGCGTGCCCCTCTTCCGAATCGAACAGCGGCCGGATACCGCGGGCGGCCTCGATCTCGTCATTGCTGGTTCCCGCGGCCACCATCGGCCACACCTGTGCGTCGGCGCCGACGATGAAATCGATGACGACGGGCCGGTCGTTGATGGCGCGCGCCTGGTTGATGACGTCCTCGACGTCTTCGGCACGCTCACAACGCAGTCCGACACAACCCATGGCCTCGGCCAGCTTCACGAAATCGGGAATCCGGCGGCTGTGGGTGGACAGGTCGGTCTGGCTGTAGCGCTGTTCGTAGAACAGCGTCTGCCACTGCCGCACCATTCCCAGGTTGCCGTTGTTGATCAGCGCCACCTTGATCGGCGCCCCCTCGATGGCGCAGGTGGCCAGCTCCTGATTGGTCATCTGGAAGCAGCCGTCGCCGTCGATCGCCCACACCTCGGCCTCCGGCCGGGCGAACTTGGCGCCCATCGCGGCCGGTATCGCGTAGCCCATGGTGCCCAGGCCGCCGGAGTTCAGCCAGGTCTTCGGGTTCTCGTACTTCACGAACTGCGCGGCCCACATCTGGTGCTGACCCACACCGGCGACATACACGGCCTCGGGTCCGGCGATCTGGCCCAGTTTCTCGATGACGAACTCGGGACTCAGGCTGCCGTCGCTCTGCGGGCCGTAGCTCAAGGGGTAGGTCGACCTGACGCTCGACAGGTATTCCCACCAGTTGCCCAGACCCAGCGACGCCGCATTCGTCTCATCGCGGCGCAGGACCTCCAGCAGATCGGTGATCACGTTGCGGACATCACCCACGATCGGCACATCGGCATGCCGGTTCTTGCCGATCTCCGCCGGATCGATATCGGCGTGGATCACCTTGGCGCCGGGCGCGAAGGAATCCAGCTTGCCCGTGACGCGATCATCGAAGCGGGTGCCCAGGGCGATCAGCAGGTCACTCCTCTGCAGCGCGGCCACCGCAGCAACCGTGCCGTGCATGCCGGGCATACCCATGTTCTGCGGATGGCTGTCCGGGAACGCACCGCGGGCCATCAGCGTGGTGACCACCGGGATACCGGTCAGCTCGGCCAGGTCCATCAGTTCGGCAGTGGCCTCACCGCGGATGACGCCGCCACCCACGTACAGCACCGGCTTGCGCGCCTCGGCGATCAGCCTGGCCGCCTCGCGCACCTGGCGGTTGTGCGGCTTGGTGTTCGGCTTGTAGCCCGGCAGATCAAGAACCGGCGGCCAGGCGAAGGTGCACTCCGCCTGCAGGACGTCCTTGGGGACGTCGACGAGAACCGCTCCGGGCCGACCGCTGCCGGCGATGTGGAAGGCCTCGGCGATGACCTGCGGGATGTCGTCGCCGTGACGCACCAGGAAGTTGTGCTTGGTGATCGGCATGGTGATGCCGGAGATATCGGCTTCCTGGAAGGCATCGGTGCCGATCAGGGCGCGTCCAACCTGCCCGGTGATGGCGACCACCGGGATGGAATCCATCTGGGCGTCGGCCAGCGGGGTGACCAGGTTGGTCGCACCGGGGCCGGAGGTGGCCAACATCACGCCGACCTTGCCGGTGGCGTGCGCGTAACCACTGGCGGCGTGGCCGGCGCCCTGCTCATGTCGCACCAGAACGTGACGGAGCTTCTGCGAATCGTAGAGCGGGTCGTAGACCGGCAGGACTGCGCCGCCGGGGATACCGAAGATCACCTCGACACCGATCTCCTCCAACGACCGCACGACCGACTGCGCGCCGGTCATCCGTTGCGGTGCAACATGGTTCGCTTTCAGCTCCGCCTTCTTGGCCGGCTTGGCGACGGTCTCACTGCCGGTCGCGCGCTGGGTGGGCTCCGGCGGTCGCGTCGTGGGTGCGCTCACTGTTTCCTCTTTGGTTCTGGTTGATCGGGTTGCGTCTGTGGTGTTGTGACGGTCGGTGACAGCAAAAAACCCCCGCCAGCGGAGTCCGCTGTACGAGGGTTGGCGCGTCGATGCTGTTGGCTAGGCCCGGCAGAGAGCTAGCGCGGCATCAACGCGCCAACCAATTACTACGAGCTTGTCCGGGGTGTACATAACAGCTGACGGTAGCCGCCGCACTGCTCAAAGGTCAAATTGCCTTCGCTGCATCAACCTCGCCGGAAAGTCGGCCACACCGGCGATGAGAGGATGTCGGGGTGAGTGCCCCTTCCCCGCTCGTCATCCGCATCTCCCCGATGGCCCACATTGCGGTGGTATTCCTCGTCCTCGGGCTGGCGGCGCTGGTGTTCGTCTGGCCCAGCTGGACGCAGGTGCTGTTCGTGCTTCCGGTGCTTGTGTCGGCGGCCGTCATCCGCTACCGCACTGTGGCCGACCGTGATCAGGTGACCGCGCGCACGTTGCTGCGCAGCCGGACCGTGCAGTGGGAGCAGATCGAGGGATTGCGATTCACCCGATCGTCCTGGGCCAAGGCACGGCTCACCGATGGCAGCGAAATGACGCTGCCCGCAGTGACTTTCGCGATATTGCCGCTGTTGACCGCGGCCAGTGGCGGCCGCGTCCCGAACCCGTACAGCTGAGGGATCAGCCGAGCGGGTTGGCTCCGTTGAGCAAGATCCAGATGCCGACGCCGACGCCGATCCCGAGCAGCAGCGCCAGAAACGATCCGATGAACGGCCGTCGTGCCCAGCCACGTCCGGCGTCCAGGCCGTAGCGTCCGGGACCGGTCAGCGTCAGCGCCGCGGCAACGAAGACCAGGGTGACCTGGTGCTCGTTGCCGGACGGGATCACGAAGTCGACGAAGCTCGCGCCGGGTTCGGCGGCGATGGAAGCCAGCAGCGCATTGATCAGATAGGCGAGCGCGGCGGCCGCGGCCAATGGGGTGAACAGCCCGAGTACGAGCAGTACCCCGGCGACGATCTGCGCTCCCGCGCCGGCATAGGTGAGCAGACCGGCCTGCTGATAGCCGAGTTCGGCCAGCGAGCCCTCGAAACCGCTCAGGCCCGAGCCGCCCCACCAGCCGAACATCTTCTGCAGGGCGTGCACGATCAGCAGGGCGCCGAGACCGACCCGCAGCACCATCAGGCCCAGATCGGTGGTGCCCCGCTGGCCGGCGACCTTGATCTGCCGATCAGCGTCATACGGCTCGATCTCGGCCGGAGCTACCGGCGTCGCGGCGTAGGGGTTGGACCGCGCCGGTGAGACATAGGGCAGCGGCTCGGGATCGTTCAGCAGCGCGAAGGCCGGTAGATCCGGCCTCAGGGAGTCGGCCGAGCCGATGGTGTCGTAGCGCGGGATGGCGGTGGTCTCGAAGTCTCCCCCGTAGGTCGACGAGGGAAGGTCTTCTTCCGGGTCGACCAACCGCGCCGACTCAGGCCGTTGCCAGTCGGTCAGCTTCTGAGGTTCAGCGGTCACGGATGCCAGCGTAAGTGCAAGTCACCGCAGAACCAGGGATTGGCGCGGCGCAGTATGCAGCGTATCCACACCGTTGCCGAGTTGTGACACACCCCGGGCGAGCGCAGCGACGGGAAGACACACCCCGGGCGAGCGCAGCGACGGGAAGACACACCCTGGGCGAGCGCAGCGACGGGAAGACACACCCCGGGCGAGCGCAGCGACGGCCTCCGTGGCGCATACCGCCCGGCGATCCGTAACCTGGCCTGCATGAGACGGGGCGGACCGACACGGAGCATGCCGGCGCGACTGGCCGTGCTGCTGTGTGCGGCATTGCTGGTCGGATCCGGATGCGCGCGGTTCGACGACGCCCAGTCGCAACCGTTCACCACAGAACCCGAGATGGCGCCCCCACCGCCCGCCACGCCCGAACCGCCGCCGCCGCTGCCGGGCACCCCATTCCCGAAGGCGTGCCCGGCGCCCGGTGTGATGCAGGGCTGCCTGGAAAGCACGAGCGGACTGATCATGGGCGGCGACAGCCAGTCGGCCCTGGTCGCCGAGCGGACCAGCGGCGTCATCAAAGAGGTGTCCACCAAGGCGGAGCCCGTGGTCAAGCTGACCATCCCGGTCGATCCGGCCGGCGACGGCGGGCTGCTCGACATCGTGAAATCGCCGACCTACCCGCAGGACCGGCTGATGTACGCCTACGTCAGCACCCCTACCGACAACCGGGTGGTCCGCATCGCCGACAGCGACCCGCCCAAGCCGATTCTCACCGGGATCCCGAAGGGCCCGACCAACAATGCCGGAGCGCTGGTCTTCACCAGCCCGACCACCCTGCTCGTGCTGACCGGCGACGCCGGCGATCCGGCGCAGGCCAACGATCCGGCGTCGCTGGCCGGCAAGGTGCTGCGCATCGAGCAGCCGACCACCGTGGATCAGGCGCCTCAGACCACCGCGCTGTCCGGGATGGGCGCCGGCGGCAGCATGTGCGTCGACCCGTCCGACGGCTCGCTGTATGTCACCGACCGCACCCCGTCGGCGGATCGGATTCAGCGCATCACCAAGGATTCCACCGTGTCGACGGTCTGGACGTGGCCGGATCGTCCCGGGGTCGCAGGCTGCGCCGCGCTCGACGGCACCGTGCTGGTGAACCTGGTGAACACCAAGCAGACCGTGGCGCTGCGGTTGGCTCCCGACACCGGCGCGGTCACCGGCGAACCCGAGGTGGTCCGTCAGGATCAGCACGGCCACGCGTGGGCGCTCGCGGTGTCCCCGGACGGCAACATCTGGGGTGCGACGGTGAACAAGACCTCCGGTGACGCCGAAAAGCTCGACGACGTGGTCTTCCCGCTGTTCCCGTCCGGTGGCGGCTTCCCGCGCCCTAACGCCGACAAGACCTAGGAACAGGCGGCCAGCACCAGTTCGCGCACCCGCGCCGCGTCGGCCTGCCCCTTGGTCGCCTTCATCACCGCGCCGACGATGGCGCCGGCAGCCTGTACCTTGCCGCCACGGATCTTGTCCGCGACATCGGGGTTGGCGGCCAGCGCCTCGTCGACCGCTGCCTGGATCAGCGAATCGTCGCGCACCACGACCAGTCCGCGGTCGTTCATCACCTGTTCCGGCTCACCCTCACCGGCCAGCACACCCTCGATGACCTGCCGGGCCAGCTTGTTCGAAAGCTTGCCCTCGTCAACGAGTTTCACCACCGCGGCCACCTGGGCGGGCGTGATAGCGAGTGCCTCGAGTTCGGCCCCGACCTCGTTGGCCTTCTGCACCAGGAAGTTGCCCCACCAGGCGCGCGCGGCCTCGCTGGACGCACCCTGGGCCACCGTTGCGGCCACCAGATCGATCGCCCCGTTGTTGACCAAGTCGCGCATCACCTCGTCGGAGATGCCCCACTCCTGCTGAACGCGGTTGCGCACCAACCACGGAAGCTCGGGGATGGTGCTACGCAACTTCTCGACCAGTTCGGCGGAGGGAGCCACCGGTTCCAGGTCCGGCTCCGGGAAGTAGCGGTAGTCCTGTGCGGTCTCCTTGCTGCGGCCGGCATTGGTGTGCCCGTCCTCGTGGAAATGCCGGGTCTCCTGGGTGACGGTGCCACCGGACCGCAGCACGGCTGCCTGGCGGCGCATCTCGTAGCGGACGGCGACCTCCACGCTCTTGAGGGAGTTGACGTTCTTGGTCTCGGTGCGGCTACCGAACTCGGTTGCGCCCTTGGGCTTCAGCGACAGGTTGGCGTCACAGCGCATCGATCCCTGGTCCATCCGCACATCGGACACATCCAACCCGCGCAGCAGATCACGCAGCGCGGTGACGTATGCGCGCGCGATCTCCGGGGCCCGCTCGCCGGTGCCCTCGATCGGCCGGGTGACGATCTCGATCAGCGGCACACCGGCGCGGTTGAAGTCGGCCAGCGATGTGGTCGCACCGGAGATCCGGCCGGTGTCGCTACCCAGGTGGGTGAGCTTGCCGGTGTCCTCTTCCATGTGGGCGCGTTCGATCTCGATCCGCCAGGTGGTGCCGTCGTCGAGCGGCACATCAAGGTGGCCGTCGATCGCGATCGGCTCGTCGTACTGGGAGATCTGGTAGTTCTTCGGCTGATCGGGATAGAAGTAGTTCTTCCGGGCGAAGCGTCCCCATGGCGCGATCTCGCAGTTGAGCGCCAGCCCGATCCGGATCGCCGATTCCACGGCGGCCTGGTTGAGCACCGGCAGCGACCCGGGCAGGCCCAGACACACCGGGCAGACCTGGGTGTTGGGTTCGGCACCGAACTTGTTGGCGCACCCGCAGAACATTTTGGTGGCGGTGGACAGCTCGACGTGCACTTCCATGCCCATCACGGGGTCATACGCGGCGATGACGTCGTCGTAGTCGAGGAGTTCGGCGATATCGACACTCATATCGACGATCCTAGTGCGAGCTGGTCAGGCCAATCCCGGGTGCACGCGAGGAATCAGGCCCAAGGCGGCGTCACTTCATGGTGGCGACGTTGCGCCAGAAGTTCTGCAGCCAGCAGGCCGGTCGCGTCCAAGTCGTGAATCGCTGTCAGCGGCGCGATCTGGTTCGTACCGTCGACGACGGCCGGGCGCAGCCCCCAGGTGTTGTGCACCGGCACGGCCAGCGCCGCCGTCAACGACCGGGTGTACTGGCTGAAACGCTGCTGTCTGGGCACCAGCCTGTCGCCGTGGTGCAGATACTCGACCCGGCGCTGGCTGTAGTCATCGGTGAAGCCGACGTCATGATGCGGTGCCAGCACCAGGCAGGTGCCCTCGCGCTGAAGCCACTGACTGATCGCGTCGATCTCCTCCGGGTCGGCGTCCTGCTCGGAGGGCAGGTGATCGAGCCCGAACACCATCAGGGTGTCGGTATCGGCCAGGATCCGTTCGTCGATCGGTAATCGGTAGCCGGCTTGGTCGATTCGCTGGAACACCGCGACGGGGTGCCCGGTTGCCTCCTCGGCCAGCGCCTGGAACGCCAACGTGGACCGATGGAAGAGTTCGAGCGTGCCGGGGATTCCCTGAAGGAAATTCGCCGCGTCGTACTCGGGTGTCTCGTAGGCCGGCCACTCCCACCGATAGCTCCACGTCCAGTAGATGCTGATCCGGCGTCGACCGTTGTGCGGTCGCGGTACATGGGTCTGGTTATACGTACGCGCAGCGGTCATGATCATCCCCCCGTGTCGAGTGCCGCGAGGTACCTCATCGCCGACATACCCGGCAGAAAGAAGTACGCACCACCGGTGAGGGTGGTGAATGCCGGCAAACCCTTGTGCACCTTGCGGATCGGACGTTTGGGAACGGTGAAATCCAGCGTGTAGGTGGCACCACGCCGGATCATCCGGCGACGGTTCATGTAATGCGCGGTGTCACGCGAGTTGAGCCGGCGGGCGTGTGAACCCAGCGGGCAGGCGTACCCGTGCGGATCCATCTCCTTGTAGTTGAAATCGTTGTTGCGCATGGGGTCGGCGCCCAACTCCGGATCGTCGTGCTCAGGCGCCAGGACCAGTGGCGCGCCGCTGCGCCAGCGGCCCATGAACTTGGCCGCCAGCAGTTCCTGCTCCTCGGGGGGTCTCCGCATGATCGCTCAGGTACTCGCGAAACGTTCCGACGTGCTCCTGCAGTCTTCGGTAGGCCATGAAGCTGCCATTGCGCGACAGGACCTCGGGCTGAGGAAGATTCGCGACCGGACCGTTCTCATCCGGGTAGCCGAGGATGAACTCTCCTGGTTCCAGCGCCTCGCCGGAACCCGGTGTCGGCTCCTCGCCCGATCCCTTCATCACCGGCTGGGACAATCGATCCCGGAAGCCGAAATGGTCGTGCGCGTAGTTGAACGGTGGCGACGCGTTCAGGTCGAGGTAGGACAGGCTGCGCACACCGTCCGTGCGAGCGAGCAGTTTGTCGTGTTCCGCGATGGATCGGGCACACTGCTCCTCGGTGCGGGAGAACAGGATCGCGATGGCATGCACATCGTCGCCGGCCAGCCCGCCGACCCAGTGTTCGGGCGCGCACGTGCCGGTGTCACCGAGGATGCTGGCCCTGGCCGCCATGCCTTCGCGGAACTCGCCGGGAAAGGTGGCCAGTGATTCCTCGGACACGCCGAGCGCACGCAGGCCGGTCCAGGTGAACGCCAGGGTGACCCACCGGTCGGATTCGTCCATGGTCGATGTGGCGTCGGACGCGGACTGCACCCGATCGGGCAGCTCCGTCAGCCAGGCGCGTCCGCTGGCCGGGGTGTCGAACGTCAGGAACTCGTAACGCCCGGTGATCGCCGGCGTCCTGGTCAGCAGGATGTGCTGGATATCGTCGAATTCGAGCGCTTCGGTCACTGCATCTGGTCGAGCATGGTCGAGAACGCGGCCTTGAGCTTCAGCGCCTTCTTGATCTCGTCGGCGGTGACGTAGGGATACTCGCCGTACTCGAGGAAGCTGGGCACCTGGTGATCGCGAACGAACTTGATGAAGGCCTCGGGGTTCTCCTTCCAATCCTCCGGGAACCCTTCGAGTTGGGTGAAGATAGTCGTGATACCGGTCGCACTGAACAACCGGACCACGTCTTCGCGGCCCTCCTTCACCTTGGCGATGATGGAGAAGCCGTGGCAAGCCGGTGTCTTGGGGTAAACCGGGCCGTACCGTCCGCGTTCCAGCTCGAAATAGCCCTCCTTCGGGATGGCCAGCGCAGCTGGTGTTGTCCAGTCGCCGTCACTCATATCGACGCCTCTCCCCGATTCGGTGCTCAGGACGCTACACCCGGGTGCTCATTCCGGTACTGGAAAGTGGTGTCGAAATCGGTGCGATCCGATGAATGCGAAACATCGATCACGGTTGGGTCTCCGGCGATTTCGGCTTCGCGCAGCCCGCACCAAAGTTAGTTAGTCAATCACAATTGATTGCCTGCTTCGCAAATACTAGAGCTGCTAACGGAAACTGAGTCGGTGGTGTCAGCCGAAGAACTCAGCGGCGTCGTCGTACCGGCTCTGCGGAACCAGCTTGAGCTCCTTGGTCGCATCGGCGAGCGCCACCCGGCCGATGTCCTGCCCGCGCAGGGACACCATGGTCCCGTACTCGCCGGCGTGCGCGGCGTCGGCGGCGTTGACGCCGAACCGGGTGGCCAGCACCCGGTCATAGGCCGTCGGCGTGCCACCGCGCTGCACGTGGCCCAGCACCGTGGTGCGGACCTCTTTCTTGATGCGTTTTTCGATCTCGACGCCGAGCTGGTGCGCCACCCCGGTGAACCGCACGTGCCCGAACTCGTCGATACCGCCGTCACGCAACTGCATCGACCCCTCCGCGGGCCTGGCACCCTCGGCGACGACGCAGATGAAATGCGAATCCCCGCGTACGAAGCGCTGCTTGACCAGACGGCAGACTTCCTCGACGTCGAAGGGCTGCTCGGGGATGAGCGTCATGTGTGCGCCGGCCGCCAGACCGGCGTTCAGCGCGATCCAGCCGGCGTGGCGGCCCATCACCTCCACCAGCATCACCCGCTGATGAGATTCCGCGGTGCTGTGCAGCCTGTCGATGGCCTCGGTCGCGATCTGCAGCGCGGTGTCGTGGCCGAAGGTGACGTCGGTGCAGCCGATATCGTTGTCGATGGTCTTGGGCACCCCGACCACCGGCACGCCCTCCTCCGACAGCCAATGCGCCGCGGTCAGTGTGCCCTCACCGCCGATCGGAATGAGGACATCGATGCCGTTGTCCTCAAGGGTTTGCTTGATGTCATCCAGACCGGCCCGCAGCTTGTCGGGATTGACCCGCGCGGTGCCCAGCACGGTGCCGCCCTTGGCCAGCAACCGGTCATTGCGGTCATCGTTCTTGAGCTGGATTCGGCGGTCCTCCAACAGACCCCGCCAGCCGTCCTGAAAGCCGACGACCGTCGATCCGTACCGCACATCACTGGTGCGCACGATCGCCCGGATCACCGCGTTCAGGCCTGGACAGTCACCACCACCGGTCAGAATTCCGATCCGCATGGGACCATCCTGCACTGTCAGAGCGCGGTTGGCAGCGGACCGCGCGCCGACTCGTAGGCCGCACCGACCCGGTACAGGCGGTCATCGGCCAGCGCAGGCGCCATGATCTGCAATCCGACGGGCAGATTGTCCTCGGCCGCCAGACCCGAGGGCACCGACATCCCGCAGTGCCCGGCCAGGTTCAGCGGCAATGTGCACAGGTCGAACAGGTACATGGCCAGCGGATCGTCGACCTTCTCCCCCAGCCGGAACGCGGTGGTCGGCGTCGCGGGTGAAACCAGCACGTCAACCTTCTGGTAGGCCTCGTCGAGATCGCGGGCGATCAGGGTGCGAACCTTCTGCGCCTGGTTGTAATAGGCGTCGTAGTAGCCGGCCGAGAGCGCGTACGTGCCGATCATGATGCGGCGCTTGACTTCTGGGCCGAATCCGGCCGCACGTGTGAGCGCCATCACCTCTTCGGCACCGTGCGTGCCGTCATCGCCGACGCGCAGTCCGAACCGCATGGCGTCGAAGCGCGCCAGGTTGGAGGACACCTCCGACGGCAGGATCAGGTAGTAGGCGGCCATCGCGTGGTCGAAGTGCGGGCAGTCCACCTCGGTCACCTCGGCGCCAAGCTCGGTGAGCTGCTCGACGGCGGTGTTGAACGAGGCCAGCACGCCGGGCTGATAGCCCTCGCCGCGCAACTGCTTGACCACACCGACGCGCACACCCGTCAAGTCTCCCGCCGCACCGGCGCGCGCTGCGCCGACGACGTCGGGCACCGCGGCGTCCACCGACGTGGAGTCCCGCGCGTCATGTCCGGCGATCACCTGGTGCAGCAGTGCGGTATCCAGGACGGTCCGCGCGCACGGCCCGCCCTGGTCCAGCGAGGACGCGCAGGCGACCAGGCCGTAGCGGCTGACCGTGCCGTAGGTCGGCTTCACGCCCACGGTGGCGGTGAGCGCGGCAGGCTGACGGATCGAACCGCCGGTATCGGTCCCGATGGCCAGTGGCGCCTGAAAGGCGGCCAGGGCGGCCGCGCTGCCGCCGCCGGAACCACCGGGCACCCGGTCGGTGTCCCACGGGTTGCGGGTCGGGCCGAACGCCGAGTTCTCCGTCGAGCTGCCCATGGCGAACTCGTCCATGTTGGTCTTGCCGAGTATCGGGATGCCCGCCGCCCGCAGCCGGGCGGTGACGGTCGCGTCGTACGGCGGGTTCCAGCCCTCCAGGATCTTCGAGCCGCAGGTGGTGGGCATGCCCTTGGTGGTGAACACGTCCTTGAGCGCCAGCGGCACCCCGGCCAGCGCAGACGGCAGCTGCTCACCGGCGGCGACCTGCGCGTCCACCTCGGCGGCGGCGGCCAGCGCCCGTTCGGCCGCCACATGCAGAAACGCGTGGTACAGGTCGTCGGTGGCGGCGATCTGGTCCAGATGCGCCTGGGTGACCTCGGTCGAGGACACCTCCTTGGCGGCGATGCGGGCGCCCAGGGTCGCGGCGTCCTCGCGGATCAAGCTCATTCGGCTTCTCCCAGGATGCGGGGCACAGCGAACCGGCCGTCCTCGGCGCGTGGCGCGGCGGCCAGCGCCTCGTCCTGCGTCAGACCTGGCACGACGGTATCCGGCCGGGTCACATTGAGGACCTTCAGCGGATTGTCCGTCGCTTCGACGCCGATGACGTCGACGGATTGGATCTGGCCGACGTGGGCCAGGATGGCGTCGAGCTGGCCTGCGAAACTGTCCAGCTCACCATCGGTGAGGGCGAGCCGGGCCAGTCGCGCGAGGTGGGCAACCTCGTCCCGGGAAATCTGTGACACGACGCCCAAGCCTAGTCACCCCGTGAATCCCCGGGTCGCTGCGCCCCAACCGCTGTGACAGGGTGTTGGCCGTGCCGTCTTATCTGCTGCGGGTCCAGCTGGAGGACCGACCGGGCAGCCTCGGCTCGCTGGCCGTCGCGCTCGGGTCGGTGGGCGCCGACATCCTGTCCCTCGACGTGGTCGAACGCGGCGCCGGCTACGCCATCGACGATCTGGTCGTCGAACTGCCTGCCGGCGCCATGCCGGACTCCCTGATCACCGCTGCCGAGCACATCAAGGGTGTTTACGTCGACAGCGTGCGCCCGCACACCGGTCTGCTGGAGGCGCACCGCGAGCTCGAGCTCATCGACCACATCGCCGCCGCACGCGGGCGTGGAGACAAATTGCAGGTGCTCGCCGTGGAAGCCCCGCGGGTGCTGCGGGTGGGCTGGTGCACCGTTGTCCGGGCAGCCGGTGCCGGCGTCGAATGTGTCGCCGGGAGCAGCGGCGCCCCCGAGACCCAGGCCACCACCGCCCCCTGGCTGCCGCTGGAGCAGGCCGAGGCACTGGATGCGACCGCGGATTGGGTACCTCAGGTGTGGCGCGACATCGACACCGCGCTGGCCGCCGCACCGCTGGGTGACCCGCTCACCGCCGTCGTGCTCGGCCGCGCGGGAGGGCCGGCGTTCCGGCCCTCGGAGGTGGCCAGGCTGGGTTATCTCGCCGGAATCGTCGCCACCATCTTGCGCTGAGAAAGCCGAGAACCAGTATCGGCTAGCCCGGCTCGGCCTGTGGTTCGGGACCGTCGGCCAGCAGCTTGCGGAAACCGTCCTCGTCGAGCACCGGCACACCGAGTTCGATCGCCTTGTCGTACTTGGATCCCGGTGCGTCCCCGGCGACCACGTAGGAGGTCTTCTTCGAGACCGATCCGGCGGCCTTCCCGCCGCGGGTCAGGATGGCCTCCTTGGCCTCATCGCGGGAGAAGCCGGTCAGCGAACCGGTCACCACGATCGACAGGCCCTCAAGCGTGCGTTCGATGCCGGCATCGCGTTCGTCGACCATCCGGACGCCGGCGGCGCGCCACTTGTCGACGATCGCGCGGTGCCAGTCCACCTCGAACCACTCGATCACCGCGGCGGCGATGGTCGGCCCGACACCCTCCACCGCGGCCAGTTCGGCCTCGGAGGCGGCAACGATCGCGTCCAGGCTGCCGAACTCGCCGGCCAGCGCGCGTGCCGCGGTCGGCCCGACGTGGCGGATGGACAAGGCGACCAGGACCCGCCAGAGCGGTTGGGATTTCGCCTTGCCCAGATTGGCCAGCAGTCGTTTCCCGTTGGCCGACAGCTCCCCGGCCTTCGTGGTGAACAGCTCGGTACGCAGCAGCTGGTCGGCGGTCAGGGTGAACAGGTCCCCCTCGTCGGTGATCACCCCGCCCTGCAGCAGCGCACCGGCCGCCTCGTAGCCGAGTCCCTCGATGTCGAAGGCCCCGCGGCCGGCGACATGGAACACCCGCTCGCGTAGCTGCGCCGGGCAGCTGCGCGCATTGGGGCAGCGAATGTCGGCGTCGCCCTCCTTGGCCGGGGCCAGGGTGGTGCCACATTCGGGACATGTTGTGGGCATGACGAATTCGCGTTCAGAACCGTCACGCAGATCGACCACCGGCGCCAGTACCTCGGGGATGACGTCACCGGCCTTGCGGATCACCACGGTGTCACCGATCAGTACGCCCTTGCGGGCAACCTCGGTGGCGTTGTGCAGGGTCGCCAGCCCGACGGTGGACCCGGCCACCTTCACCGGCTCCATGTAGGCGAACGGGGTGACCCGGCCGGTGCGCCCGACGCTGACCCGGATGTCGAGGAGCTTGGTGGTGACTTCTTCGGGCGGATACTTGTAGGCGATCGCCCAGCGGGGTGCCCGCGAGGTGGCTCCCAGGCGGCGCTGCAACGACACGTCGTCGACTTTGACCACCAGACCGTCGATTTCGTGGTCGACGTCGTGGCGGTGCTCGCCCCAGTAGGCGATGCGTTCGGCGACGGCGGCGATGCCCTGAACGTGGACGGTGTGTGCGGATACCGGCAGCCCCCAGGCGCCGAGCGCCCGGTAGGCGTCGTGCAGCGAGGAGGGCGTGAAGCCTTCGGCCTTGCCCAGTCCGTGGCAGATCATCCGCAGCCGGCGCCGCGCGGTGATTGCGGGGTTCTTCTGCCGCAGCGAACCGGCGGCGCTGTTGCGGGGGTTGGCGAACGGAGGTTTGCCCACGGCCACCAGCCCTGCATTGAGGTCTTCGAAATCGGAGAGCCGGAAGAACACCTCGCCGCGGACCTCCAGCACGGCGGGCGCCGGGAATTCGTCTGTGCCGGTGAGCCGTTCAGGGACGTCCTCGATGGTGCGGGCATTGAGAGTGACGTCTTCGCCGCTGCGGCCGTCACCGCGGGTGGCGCCCCGGACCAGCAACCCGTCGCGATACACCAGCGACAGCGCGACCCCGTCGATCTTCAGCTCACACACGTACTCGGTGTCCGGTCCCGTCTCGGCGCTGATGCGCGCCGCCCAGGCGGACAGTTCGTCGGTGTCGAACACGTTGTCCAGCGACAGCATCCGTTCCAGATGGTCGGCCGCGCCGAAATCGGTGGCGAATCCGGCGCCCCCGACCAGCTGGGTCGGCGAGTCCGGGGTGCGCAGTTCGGGAAACCGGTCCTCGATGGCCTGGAGTTCACGTAGCAGAGTGTCGAACTCGGCGTCCGAGACGACCGGCGCGTCCTTCACGTAATAGCGAAACTGATGGGCGCGCACTTCCTCGGCCAGTTCCTGCCAGCGACCACGCGCCTCGGCGTCCGGTGAGATCACTCTGGCCAGGCTAGTGCAGGGCGCCGACAGCGTTCGCAGCGTCGGGTTCCGGCGGCATCTTGATCAAACAGCTCGACGAGCGCCGGCATTGAATCTGCTTGCAGGGCTGTGAACTTCGCGATTTCTACACCTGGGTCGTGGCAACGACACAACCGCAGCCCTGGCGCGGAAAGCGGAGCCCCGCCCCGGCCTCCTAGGTGGTTTTGAGAAATGTCCGCAGCCGGTCCAGTACCAGTTCCGGACGCTGCTCGACGATCCAGTGCCCCGTACCGGGCACTAACTCCAGCTCGAAATCCGGGCAGTGCTCGGGCAGCACCCGCAACAGTTCCGGGGTCAGCACCGGATCGTCGGTGCCGTGCAGCCAGCGCACCGGCACCGATACCTGGTGATCGTCGAACTCGCCGCGCATCCAGCGTGCGGCCTCCCGGGTCTGGAAGGTTCGGTACCACCGTGACCCGGCTTCGGCATAGCCGGGCCGGCGCATGCAGCTGACGTAGAACTCCATGTCCTCGGCCGGCGTCTCGAAGTCACCGCCCACCCAGGAGCTCAACATCTTGAAATACCGCGCCTTGGGGTCGGCGATCACCTTCGGTCCGATCACCGGTAGCAGCATCGGGATCTGGTACCACATGCGCCAGATGTTCGTGATCACCTCGCGGTCGTGTTTGAGCCACGGGACCGCCGTGTTCAGGCCCATGAACGCGGCCACTTTGTCGGGGTGGCGCAGCAAGAAGATGGTGGCGACCGGGCCGCCCCAGTCATGGGCGACCAGCTTCACCGGTCCCACTCCGAGCCGGTCGCACACGGCGGCCAGATCGTCGGCCATATCGTTCTTGAAGTAGCGGTCCCTGGGTGCGGAACTCCAGCCCGCGCCACGCAGGTCGGGGCACAGCACCCGGTAGCCGTCGGCCGCCAGCGGACCGATGAGTTCGTGCCACTCCCACCAGTTCTGCGGGAATCCGTGCACCAGCATCACCGGCGGGCCGTCTGCCGGGCCGGCATCGGCGACGTGGATGCTCACGCCGCGGCCGAGATCGACAAAGCGGTGTTGCACGCCGGGGAGGTCGGGCGGGTTGTCCATGACGACAATCTACGGTACCCAGTACCGCCGGTAACGCATGGTCCGCGTCTGGGTCCGCCCGAGTTGCCCCCTCACCAACCGGACTCGGATACGTCACCGCGATGTGTGCTTGTCATATTCCCTCGGGATCGGTTTGCAAACCGTCGGCGGCTTTCTGGGCCAGGCCGATCGCAGTTCGGGCCCATTGTTCGGTGGCGCCTGCCAGCCCACAGGCAGGTGTGATGCCGATCCGCTCGCGCAGCACGGTGCGGCGGAAACCGAGTCGGTCGGTGACCGATGCCGCCGCTGCGGCGACGTTCTTGGGCTCCCAACGCTGTTGCGGCGCGCTGCCCGGCACCACCCCGAGCAGGACGGTCCGGCCGGATTCGACGAATGCGCCCACCCCGTCCAGGTCGGCGGCCTGCAATGTCGACACGTCCACGGCCAGGGCTTGTAACTGGCTGCGCTGCAACAGTTTCCATGGCAGGTCCGCGGCACAGCTGTGCAGCGCGATCTCGCCGCCCACCGCCGCGATGCATTCATCCAGCAACAGCGCAGCGACCTGTTCTTCGACCGGGTTCACCGGCGAGAAGCGGGTCACCCCGGTCAGCCTGCCCAGCATCGCCGCAGGCAGCAACGGTTCGTCGAGTTGCACCACGACCTCGGTGCCCAGTCGCCGCGCCACTTCGGCCCGGTGTGCGGCGAGCCCCTCGGATAGCGAGCCGGCGAGATCGCGCAGCGCCCCGGCGTCGGTGATGGCGCGGTGACCGTTCGCGAGTTCCAGTTGAGCGGCCAGCGTGATCGGCCCGGCGGCCTGCACCTTCACCGTGCGGCCCGATCCGCGCAGTCCGGCCTTCTCCCAGGCCTCCTCGAGCGCGTCGAGATCCTCGTTGAGCCAGCTCACCGCACGCCGCATCACCGCGCTGCGGCCCGGTGCGATCCGGTAGGCGCGGGCCACGGTATCGAAGCCGATGCCGACGAGCAGGGCGCCGGTTCGCCCGATTATGTCCGCTCCGACGCCGCGCGCCGGCAACTCCGGTAGGTGCGGCAGGCTGTGCAGTTCACCGACGATGATCTCGGCGGCCTCTCGTGCCGTCGTGCCCGGCCAAGATCCGATGCCAGTTGCGGTGGCGAAAACACTCATCGGCCAACCGTATTCGATCGCCCGATCAGCGGACGACGGTGGCGCTGGCGATGACCTCATCGCCGGCGGGATCGGGCCGGTACAGCACCATCGTCTGCCCCGGGGCCACCCCGCGTATCGGTATCCGCAGATCCGCGACGAGCTTGCCGTCCTGCAACTCGGCGACGGCCTCGGCCGTACCGCCGTGCGCGCGGACCTGCACCACGCCCTCGACGGGTCCGACCGGTGCTGTCCCCGCCGTGAACACCGGCTTCTCCCCCGTCAGCGTCGACACGTCCAGATCATCGGCCGCACCAACACGGACGACCCCGGTCGCGGCGTCGATCCCCGTCACGTAGCGGGGTTGCCCGTCGGGTCCGGGACCGGCGATGCCCAGGCCCTTGCGCTGACCGATGGTGAAACCGTGCACCCCGTCGTGCTCGGCGAGCACGGTGCCACCGGAATCGACCACGGCACCGGGACGTACGCCGATGCGGGCGCCCAGGAAGGCGCGAGTGTCCCCGGACGGGATGAAGCAGATGTCATGACTGTCGGGCTTCTCCGCAACAGCCAACCCGCGGCGCGCCGCCTCGGCCCGGATCTCCGATTTCGGGGTGTCACCGATCGGAAACAGCGCATGGCGCAACTGCTCGGCGGTCAGCACGGCCAGCACATACGACTGGTCCTTGTCGATGTCCACCGCGCGGCGCAACCGGCCGTCGGCAAGCCGGGCATAGTGACCGGTCGCGACCGCGTCGAACCCCAGGGCCAGGGCGCGGGCCGACAGCGCGGAGAACTTGATCGTCTCGTTGCACTTCACGCACGGGTTCGGAGTTTCGCCGCGCGCGTAGGAGTCGACGAAGTCGTCGATCACCTCGGCCTTGAAGCGGTCCGCGAAATCCCATACATAGAACGGGATGTCGAGCATATCGGCGACCCGCCGAGCATCCCCGGCGTCCTCCTTGGAGCAGCAGCCCCGCGAACCGATGCGCAACGTGCCCGGCGTCGCCGACAGTGCAAGATGAACCCCGACGACATCGTGGCCGGCGTCGACCATCCGTGCCGCGGCAACCGACGAGTCGACACCGCCGCTCATCGCGACCAGGACCCTCACCTACTGGTCCCCGCACTGGCCAGCGCCGCGTGTCGGGCGCGCTCCACAGCAGCAGGCAGCACCTCCAGCGCGGCGTCCACGTCGGCCTCGGTGCTGTTGTGCCCCAAAGAAAGTCGCAGCGAACCACGCGCGGCAGCCGGGTCGGACCCCATCGCGATGAGCACATGTGACGGCTGCGCCACCCCTGCGGTGCAGGCAGATCCGGTCGAACATTCGACACCCTTGGCGTCGAGCAGCATCAGCAGGGCATCGCCCTCGCAGCCACGGAAGGTGAAGTGGGCATTGCCGGGTAACCGGGCATCCCCGCCGGCGCCGTTGACGTCGACATCCTCGACCAGGGCCAGCACCCCGTTGATCAACCGATCCCGCAGCGCACGCACCCGCGCGCTGGTCTCGGCCAGATCATCGATGGCGACGCGCGCTGCCGCGGCCATGGCCACGGCGGCAGCGACATCCGGTGTCCCCGAACGCACATCACGTTCCTGACCGCCACCGTGCAGAACCGGCACACATGCGCAGTCACGCTGCAGCACCAGCGCGCCGACGCCGGTGGGGCCGCCGAACTTGTGGGCCGCCAGGCTCATCGCGGACAGCCCGCTCTCGGCGAAGGCCACCGGAATGTGCCCGACCGCCTGGATCGCGTCACTGTGCATCGGGATGTCGAATTCGGCTGCCACCGCCGCCAATTCGGCAATCGGCAGAATGGTGCCGACCTCGTTGTTGGCCCACATCACCGAGACCAGGGCGATGTCGTCGTGGGAGGCCAGCACGTCACGCAATGCGGCCGCCGATACCGAGCCTTCGGCATCGACCGGCAGCCAGCTGACCTCGGCACCCTCGTGCTCGACCAGCCATTCCACGCCGTCGAGTACCGCGTGGTGCTCGACCGGGGTGGTGACGATGCGCCGACGACGCGGATCGGCGTCGCGCCGTGCCCAGAAGATGCCCTTGACGGCCAGATTGTCGGCTTCGGTGCCGCCCGCGGTGAAGATCACCTCGGACGGACGGGCGCCCAGCAGGCCGGCCAGCGTCTCGCGGGCCTCCTCCATCCGCCGTCGGGCAGCGCGCCCGGAGGTGTGCAACGAAGAGGCATTGCCGACCGTGGCCAGCGCGCCGACCATCGCCTCGACTGCAGCGGGGTGCATCGGGGTGGTGGCAGCGTGATCGAGGTAAACGGCGGTCATGGCCCATCCAGGATAGCCGCCGGGCCGGCGTGCTTTGTGCGTCGAGGTCAGCCCAGCACTGCCCACGTCGCTGCGCTCGCCCCCGATGCGTGCCCGCGTGCGCTGTGTGACACATCGCGGCGGGTGGTGCCGCGCACCGCCGCCTCGCAACGCGCCGCAAGGTCGCGGCGATCGTCGCCCGGCAGTTGCAGGGACTGCACCTGCACGTGCACCACGGTGCGCCGGGCCGTGACGAGCCTGCGGATCGAGGTCAGCAGCGAATCCTCGCCGATGAAGGCGGGGACGGTCGACGGGCGGCCGTCGCGATGGTGGTAGGTCAGTCGCAGCGGCTGCACCGGGCGGGCGGCGTCGACCGCAGCCTGGAACATGGCCGGCCGGAACTGGCCGTAGCCCAGACCGCACCAGGTGGTGCCCTCCGGGAACGCCACCACGGTCTGGCCGTTGCGCAGCCGCGCCGCGACGGCGCCGACCACCGCGGGCAGCCTGCGCAGGCTCTCCCGCTCGATCGGGATGACCTTCATGACGCGGGCGAGGACCCCGAGTGCGGGCCAGTCGATCAGGTCGGCGCGGGCGACGAACGATCCGGGCAGCACCGCACCGATGCTGAAGATGTCCAGCCAGGACACGTGTCCGCTGACCACCAGTACGCCGCGCAGGTTGCGGATGGGCCCGCCGGACACGGTGATCCGCACCCCGACGCAGCGCAGCATCCACCTGCAGTACGCGCGCTGCAGGTGGGAGCGTCCCGGCAGCGGCACCGCCAGCAGTGGCACCGCAAGCAGCAGCAGTAGAGCCCCGCCGATGCGCAGGGTGCTGCGCATCCAGACCGCGGGACGCGATCCCAGCGTCGCGGCACCGGCATACATGCAGCTGACATCGCAGGACGCCTGCGGCAGCCAGGAATGTGCGGGGCCGCGGGCTCGCTGAGTCGTCACGACCGTGCCTCACCGGCGGTCGCGTCGGACACCGACCGCAGCCGTTTGAGGTAGCGGACGTCGGCCCGGCGCTTGTCCAGCAGCGCCGGGAAGTCGCCGACGCCGAAGTCGGGATCGTGTGCCGGCTCACCGCACACCTGGGCGCCCAGGCGCAGGTATCCGCGCATCAGCGCGGGCACGGCGACCCGGGCCGGGGCTTCGATCTCGTCGAGGCTACGGCCGTCGATGACGACCGGGCGGTAGGGCCGCACGGTGAACTCCTTCGGCGCGCCGTGCCGTCGGAGCACGAAATCGCGCACCCCGCGGAGCTCGCTGCCCGGCACCTCCCCGGTGCCATGCGTCGGCACCGACACGCAGCCGGTGACGTAGTCGTAGCCGCAGCGATCCAGGTAGGCCAGGATGCCCGACCACATCAGCAGCACGACGCCGCCGTTGCGGTGGTCCCCGCGCACCACCGCGCGGCCCATCTCCACCAGCGACGGCCGCAGGGCATCCAGCGCCCGCACGTCGAACTCGGTGGCGGTGTAGAGGCCGCCCGCGGCGATCGCGCCCGGCGGCGGCAGCATGCGGTAGCACCCGACCAGTTCCCCGGATCCGTCCTCGCGCACCAGCAGGTGATCGCAGAACTGATCGAAGCGGTCGGCGTCGAGGCCGTCGGTCGCTTGGGTCAGCGTGAATCCGGGTTCGGAGGTGAACACATCGTGGCGCAGGCGTTGCGCCGCCTCGATGTGCTCGGGATCGGTGGACAGCAGCAGCGTGTAGCGCGGCCCCGGTGTCCCGGACGTCGCCTGGTGGGTATCTTCGGCCGGTATGAGTACAGATGCGGTGCTCATAGACAGCACGCTCGCCCAGCCGGGTCTCTGGGCGGCATCGTCTGCGTGACGTGTCCGTGCACGACACATGAACACCACGAACTGACGCAGAATCCCCCATTTCCGCGCGGAAATGGGGGATTCTGCGACTGTTGGGGAGGCTGCTATCCCTTGCGGGCCTTGACCGCCTCGGTCAGCTGCGGGGCGACCTTGAACAGGTCACCGACGATGCCGAGATCGGCGATCTCGAAGATCGGCGCCTCTTCGTCCTTGTTGACCGCGATGATGGTCTTCGAGGTCTGCATGCCGGCGCGGTGCTGGATGGCGCCCGAGATGCCCAGCGCGATGTACAGCTGCGGCGACACGGTCTTACCGGTCTGCCCCACCTGGAACTGACCGCCGTAGTAGCCCGAGTCGACCGCGGCACGCGAGGCGCCGACGGCGGCACCAAGCGAGTCGGCGAGCTCCTCGACGACCTTGAAGTTCTCTTCGCTGCCGACGCCGCGGCCACCTGCGACCACGACGCTGGCCTCGGTGAGCTCGGGACGGTCACCGGCCACGACGGGCTCGCGAGACGTGATCTTCGTCGCATTTTCGGCCTGTGCGGGCACCTCGACGGAGATGACCTCACCGGCCGCGGCGGCCGGGGCGGCCTCGACGGCACCCGGGCGCACGGTGATCACGGGCAATTCGCCGGTGGCCTGAGCGTCCACCGTGAACGCACCACCGAAGATGGAGTGGACGCAGATGCCGCCTTCCTTGATCTCGACGACGTCGACCAGCAGGCCCGACCCCAGGCGTGCGGCCAGCCGGCCGGCGACCTCTTTGCCCTCGGCGGTCGCGGCGATCACGACGGCGGCGGGGGCGGCCGACTCGGTCAGCGCGGCCAGCACGTCGACCGTCGGGGTGACCAGGAAGCTCACGGCCTCGCCCGACTCGGCGACGTAGATCTTGGCCGCGCCGGCGGCCTTGAGTCCGTCGATCAGACCGGTGGCGGTGCCTTCGGCGCCGACGACGACCGCGGACGGCTCGCCCAGAACCCGGGCGGCGGTGATGAGTTCGGTGCTGACCTTCTTCAGCGCACCTTCGGCGTGCTCGACGAGCACAAGTACTTCAGCCATGTGTATCTATGTCCTTTAGCAAATGAGTATGTCGGGAAAACGCTGTGGCCGCTGCTAGATCAGCTTCTGGGAGACCAGGTACTCGGCGACCTTCGTGCCGCCTTCGCCCTCGTCTGTGACCTTTTCGCCGGCCGTCTTCGGCGGCTTGGGGGTGGACGACAGCACCTTGGTGCCGGCGTTGGCCACGCCGACCTCGTCGGCCTCGACACCGATCTCGGCCAGTGTCAGGACAGTGACTTCCTTCTTCTTCGCGGCCATGATGCCCTTGAAGGACGGGAAGCGGGGCTCGTTGATCTTCTCGTTGACGCTGACCACGGCGGGCAGCGAGGCCTCCAGGCCGAAGACGCCCTCGTCGGTCTCGCGCTCGCCGGTGACCTTTCCGCCCTCGATGTTCAGCTTGCGCAGGTGGGTGAGCTGCGGCAGGCCCAGGTACTCGGCGATGACGGCAGGCACTGCGCCGCCGACGCCGTCGGTGGCCTCGTTACCGGCGATGACCAGGTCGGTGCCCTCGATGGTGCCCAGGGCGCGGGCCAGTGCCCAGCCGGTCTGGACGACATCGGAGCCGTGCAGGCCGTCGTCCTTGAGGTGCACGGCCTTGTCGGCGCCCATGGAAAGGGCCTTGCGGATGGCTTCGGTGGCGCGTTCGGGGCCGGCGGTCAGCAGGGTGACAGTGCTGTCACCACCCTCGCGCTCCTTGATGAGCAGCGCTTCTTCGACGGCACGCTCGTTGATCTCGTCGAGCACGGCATCGGCCGCCTCGCGATCGAGCGTGTAATCGCCGTCGGTGAGCTTGCGCTCCGACCAGGTGTCAGGGACCTGCTTGATCAGGACCACGATGTTCGTCATGACGGTGGTTCGTCCTCCTCGATGAGGCCGGCGGCCGGCCCGGGCATATCACGTTTCTCACAACGGCCTCTAGATTACTCGTCGGTAACTTTGACGGCGCGCAAGGACACCATAACCGGTCATTGCCATCATTCAGACCTCACGGTCGCCAGGGCATCCGTTCGCGAACCGGTCATCACGGGTTAGCCTGCCTTCCAATGAGCACATTCGGTTCCGTCGACAGCGCCGGCTCGGACGGGGGCAGCGCTCCCGCCCTGCCCCTGACCGGCGAGCGCACCATCCCCGGCCTGGCCGAGGAGAACTACTGGTTCCGTCGCCACGAGGTGGTCTATCAGCGCCTTGCCGACCGGTGCGCCGGGCGCGACGTGCTGGAGGCCGGCCCCGGCGAGGGGTACGGCGCGGACCTGATCGCCGGTATCGCACGCAGTGTCACCGGGGTGGACTACGACGAGCAGGCCGTCGCCCACATCCGTGCCAAGTACCCGCGGGTGCGGATGCACCTGGGCAACTTGGCCGCCCTGCCTTTGGCCGATGGCTCGGTGGACGTGGTGGTGAACTTCCAGGTGATCGAGCACCTGTGGGATCAGGGCCAGTTCGTCGCCGAATGCGCGCGGGTACTGCGCCCGGGTGGACTGCTGCTGATGTCGACGCCCAATCGCATCACCTTCTCCCCCGGCCGGGACACCCCGCTCAACCCGTTCCACACCCGTGAACTCAATGCCGCCGAACTGGCCGAATTACTGGAGCAGGGTGGTTTCCGGGTCGACGCCATGCTCGGGGTGTTCCACGGCGCCGGACTGGCCGCCCTCGACGCCCGCCACGGCGGCTCGATCATCGACGCCCAGATCGCCAGAGCGGTCGCCGACGCCCCGTGGTCGGCAGAGTTGTTGGCCGACGTCGCCGCGATACGCGGCGAGGATTTCGACCTGCTCGACGCCAAAAATCTTCCCGGGTCCTGCCCGCCGAACGGTCCAACTATCGACGACAGCCTTGATCTGGTGGCGATCGCGGTGCGTTCGTGACCGACTCGCCGGGGCCCGTACCCGGGCTGTTCACGCTCGTCCTGCACACCCATCTGCCGTGGCTGGCCCACCACGGTCGCTGGCCGGTCGGCGAGGAATGGCTGTATCAGTCCTGGGCCGCGGCCTATCTGCCGCTGATGCGGGTCCTGCGCACCCTGGCCGCCGAGGACCGCACTCATCTGGTGAGCCTCGGCATGACTCCGGTCATCACCGCACAACTCGACGACCCGTACTGCCTGACCGGCATGCACCACTGGCTGGCCAACTGGCAGCTGCGCGCACTGGAAGCGACCACCCGGCAAGCCGGTACCGGCGCGGCAGGCACCTATGGTTCACCGGAAGCGTTGCGCCAGTTCGGCATTCAAGAGTACGCAGCTGCGAATTCGGCGCTGGAGGCATTCACCACGCTGTGGCGTCACGGCGGCAGCCCGCTGCTGCGCCAGCTCATCGACGCGGGCACCATCGAGTTGCTCGGTGGGCCACTGTCGCATCCGTTCCAGCCGCTGCTCAACCCGCGGCTGCGTGGATTCGCACTGCGGGAAGGTCTCGCCGACGCCAGACAACGCTTCGCCCACACCCCAACGGGCATCTGGGCACCGGAGTGCGCCTACGCCCCGGGAATGGAAATCGGTTACGCCGCAGCCGGTGTCGGCCATTTCATGGTCGATGGCCCGTCCCTGCACGGCGACACCACGCTGGGCAGGCCGGTCGGCGACACCGATGTGGTGGCCTTCGGGCGCGACCTACAGGTCAGCTACCGGGTGTGGTCTCCGAAGTCGGGTTATCCCGGGCATGCCGCATACCGCGATTTCCACACCCACGACCATCTGACCGGGCTCAAGCCGGCGCGGGTGACCGGGCGCAATGTGGCCTCGGATGTGAAGGCCCCCTACGAGTCCGGTCGAGCCGACCGCGCGATCGACAAGCATGTCGCAGACTTCGTCGGCGTGGTGCGCCGCAGGCTGATCGACGAATCCGGACGCATCGGCCGACCCGCGCACGTGGTGGCCGCCTTCGACACCGAACTGTTCGGCCACTGGTGGCATGAGGGCCCGCTATGGCTGGAACGACTGCTGCGCGCGCTGCCGGCAGCGGGTGTCCGGGTGGGCACGCTCGCCGACGCCATCGAGGACGGTTACGTCGGCAAGCCGGTTGAATTGCCGCCCAGCTCTTGGGGTTCGGGCAAGGACTGGCAGGTTTGGAACGGCCCGCAGGTGCACGATATCGTGCGGCTCAACAACGAGGTGGTCGATACCGCGCTGGCCGCGGTGGACAAGGCGCTACTGCACAGCGGTCCGGGCGCAGCCCGCGACACCGTGGCCGACCAGATCCTGCGGGAGACGCTGCTGACCGTATCCAGCGACTGGCCTTTCATGGTCAGCAAGGACTCCGCGGCCGAATACGCGCGCTACCGCGCCCATCTGCATGCCCACGCCACCCGCGAGATCTCCACGGCGCTGGCCTCCGGTCGCCGCGAGCACGCGCAGCGCCTGGCCACGGACTGGAACCGCGCCGACGGTCTGTTCGGCGCCCTGGACGCCAGGCGGCTCCCCCGATGAACCCATCCGTCGAAGGTGTGTGCGCGTGAAGATCCTCATGGTGTCCTGGGAATACCCACCGGTGGTCATCGGCGGCCTCGGCCGCCACGTGCACCATCTGGCCACCGAGCTCGTGGTGGCCGGCCACGAGGTCGTCGTGCTGTCCCGGCGGCCCACCGGTACCGACCCCAGCACCCACCCGTCCACCGATGAGGTCAACGAGGGCGTGCGCGTCATCGCCGCCGCGCAGGATCCGCACGAATTCACCTTCGGCACCGACATGATGGCCTGGACGATGGCGATGGGCCACGCCATGGTCCGCAGCGCGCTGACGCTGCGCGACTGGCAGCCCGACCTGGTGCACGCACATGATTGGCTGGTTGCCCATCCGGCCATCGCGCTGGCCGAATTCTTTGATGTACCATTGGTTTCCACCATCCACGCCACCGAGGCGGGCAGACACTCCGGCTGGGTTTCCGGGCAGGTCAGCCGCCAGGTGCATGCGCTGGAATCCTGGCTGGTCCACGAGTCCGATTCGTTGATCACATGTTCGGCGTCGATGCGCGAGGAGATCCACGCGCTGTTCGGCCCCGGACTGTCCGAGACGGCTGTCATTCCGAACGGGATCGACACCGCCGGTTGGCCGTTCGCACCCCGCCGGCCGCACGACGGAGCGGCCGAGCTGCTGTTCTTCGGGCGACTGGAATACGAGAAGGGCGTGCACGACGCGATCGCAGCACTGCCCCGGATCCGCAAGACCCATCCCGGCGCCACCCTGACCATCGCCGGGGACGGCACCCAACAGGACTTCCTGGTTGAGCAGGCCCGCAGGCACAAGGTGCTCAAGGCCACGAAATTCGTCGGCCGCGTTGATCATTGTGGCCTTCTGGCACTGCTGCACCGGGCGGATCTGGCGGTATTGCCGTCCCATTACGAACCGTTCGGCATCGTCGCACTCGAGGCGGCCGCCGCGGGCATTCCCCTGGTCACCTCCACGGCGGGTGGGCTCGGCGAAGCCGTCATCGACGGTGTCACCGGTGTGTCCCATCCGCCCCGCGACGTGGCCGCCCTCGCGTCGGCGGTGCGACGCGTGCTCGATGATCCGGCCGCCGCACAGCAGCGCGCCGCGGCCGCGCGGGAACGACTCACCTCCGACTTCTCCTGGCCGACGGTCGCCGACCACACCGCCCAGGTGTACCTGGCCGCCAAACGTGCCGAGCGGCATCCACAACCGCGTCGGCTCATCGTCGAGCGTCCGCTGCCGGACTACGGCTGACGGGCCGAACTCGCGAAACCCGCGCGACAGCGCCTGCTCGAGGCTGCGCTGCGCTGAATCAGCGGGCGGCTTTCTTCCGTTCGATATCGGCCAGATTGACGGCCCGCTCGGCGCGCTCGGCGGCCGACGCGTCCCAGGCGACCTTGCGGTTCTTGACCACCTTCGCCGGGGATCCGACCGCGATGGAGAAGTCCGGGATCTCGCCCTTGACGACGGCGTGCGCGCCGAGCACGCACCCACGGCCGACCGAAGTGCCGCGCAGCACGCTCACCTTCGCCGCGACCCAGGTATCCGGTCCGATCCGCACCGGGCTCTTGATGATGCCCTGATCCTTGATGGGCAGTTCCAGGCTGTCCATCTTGTGGTCGAAATCGCAGACGTAGCACCAGTCCGCCATCAGCACCGAATCGCCGAGCTCGATGTCCAAGTAGGTGTTGATCACGTTGTCGCGGCCCAGCACCACCTTGTCACCGATGCGCAGCGAACCTTCGTGGCAGCGGATGGTGTTCTTGTCGCCGATATGCACCCACCGGCCGATCTCCATGGTGGACAGCTCCGGGGTGGCCTCGATCTCCACCCCCTTGCCCAGGAACACCATGCCGCGGGTGATGATGTGCGGGTTGCGCATCTTGAACTTCAGCAACCGCCAGTAGCGCACCAGGTACCACGGCGTGTACGCCTTGTTCCCCAGCACCCAGCGCAGCGAGTCGCGGGTCAGAAATTGCGCCTGCCGCGGATCGCCCAATCGCGAACCACGCCACCTCTTGTGTAACGGCGCACCCCACATCGTCGTCATGGCCGGTCAGCCTACGCGACCCCGGCACGGGCTAGTCTCGGACCTCGATGCCTGCTCGAGGAGGAATTGTGCACCGGCTTGCTGCCGTGCTGGGAATCGCGGCGCTGACCGTCAGTTCCTGCGCAAACACCGATTCGTGGGTCGAAGCCCACCCGGCGACGGGCTGGTCGGCCCAGTACGCCGACGCCGCCAACAGCAGTTACCGCCCCGCCGACGGGGCGCAGGCGCTCACCGCGGAGTGGGAGCGGTCGGTCAAGGGTGAGCTCGGCGCCCAAGCCGCGGTGAGTTCGGGGGGGTCGGGCAACTACCTTGCCGTCAACGGACAGACCGCTGATGGCTGCTCGCTGATGGTGTGGGAAACCGACAACAACGCCAGGCAACGGTGGTGCACCCGGCTGTGGCAGGGGGGTGCTCTTTCCAGCCCCCTTCTCGATGACTTCGACAACCTCTATATCGGTCAGCCCGGCGCGATCATGTCCTACCCGCCGACTCAGTGGATCCGCTGGCGCCAGCCGGTGATCGGGATGCCGACCACGCCGCGACTGCTGTCCCCCGGCCAGTTACTCGTGCTCACCCACCTGGGTCAGGCGTTGGTGTTCGACGCGCATAAGGGCACCGTCGTCGGCACCTCGCTGGATCTGGTGGCTGGTGTGGACCCCACCGATTCCGACCGCGGGCTCGCCGATTGCGCGGCAGCCCGCAAGGACTGTCCGGTGGCGGCGGCACCGGCGTTCTCCGCGGAGCGCGGAATTCTGGTCGTCGGCTTGTGGGAGCCGGGTGCGGATGCCCCGGTCCTCATGGGCCTGCGGTACCGGCCGGACCAGACGCCGATATTGAGCCGGGAGTGGACCACCGATGCGGTCGGCGGCGGGCCCATCTCCAGCCCGGTGCTGTCCGCCGACGGCGCCACCGCCTACGTCAACGGCCGCGACGGCCGGCTCTGGGCGGTCGACACCGCCGACGGCTCGGCGAAGTGGTCGGTGGAACTGGGCTATCAACCCCAGACCCCACCCTCGGTGTCACCGCAGGGCGTGATCGTCTCCGGCGGTGGGCCCGGCGCGCGACTGACAGGCATCACGGATGCCGGCGACGCCGGTGAGATCGCCTGGACGCGTGACGATGTCGAGCCACTGGCGACATCCAGCCGGGCCGGTGAAGGCGTCGGCTACACGGTGGTCCGCGACGGCGAACAGGGCCAGGCGTTGCTAGTGTTCGATCCCATCGAAGGCGGCACCGTCAACCGCTATCCACTCCCGGGGGCCACCGGATCGCCGGTCGGCGTGTCGATCGGCCATGACGGCCGGGTCGTGGCCGCCACCAGCGACGGCCAGGTCTACGGGTACGCACCCTCCTAGGCGAGCAGCGGGCCGATCGTCGCCCGCGGCACCGACACCTGAACGGCGCCTGCCGAATCCGGGAGCAGCGTGCCCTGGCTGAAGAAGAACATCACGGCGTCATCGGTGATCGCAAAGTTCTGGTAGTTGGCCGGGTCCAGGCCCGCGCTCGGAAGCACCGGATCCGGCAAACCGGACTGCTTGGCCAGCTCGGCCTGAACCACCGGGAAGATCACCGGCAGCGGATCGGCGCCCGCACGGAACAGGTTCTCGAACGTGATCGGCTTGCGATAGGCCTGATCCCAGCTGAATGACTTGTAGAAGGTCTGTGGGTGCGCGCCGCCCACGTTCTGGTAAGTCGTGAACACCACCGACTGGGTGCCTCGCGGTGGTACCGCGGAGCTGTATTGGGTGGAGGTGGTGTCCAACTCGTAGGGCATGCCCCGGACATCGGATGACTTGGCGACGTTGAGGAAACCGTCGCGGGTCTGCTTGACGTAGTCGTAGACCGGGTTGGCGTCCGGGAACTTGGACGGGAAGCTGATCTGCAGGTTGTAGGCCGGGCCGGACTGCTGGATCTGGCAGACGAAGTCCGGCGACTCGATGCCGTTGACGTCGGCGCACGTGGGTGGAGCGGCCGAGGCGCCCGGCGCACCCGCGAGCCCTAGGAGGGCGGTGGCGGCCGCAGCCATCACCGATATGGCCAGCGGGGGTACGCGCATCTAGGGGATCCTCCGGGGAAGCAGGGCGGCACAGGCACCGCTGCCCGCCAGGGTACCTGTGGCACTATCGCGACGGTCGGCAAATGAATGCCACCGCACGACTGGCGGCCCCGGCGCCGATGCGGGTGATCACCACCGATAGCTGCTGCGACCCGCGCGGCTTCAGCCGCCGCCGCAAGGCATCCGGGTCCACGTCGAGGCCGCGCACCAGGATCTCGACCGCACCGGCATCCCGGGCCGCCAGCTCATGACGCAGCCGCCTCTCGTCGAACCCGATCTCGCCGAAAACCTCGAATCCTCGCACCCCATCCGGTAGTTCGTCGCCGGACAGGTAGGCGATATCGGGGTCCAGCTGCCACAGCCCGTACCGGGTGGCGTACTGGCGCACCAGGCCTGCCCGCACCACCGCGCCGTCGGGGTCGACGATCCAGCGCCCGGCCGGCGCGACCATGCATTCATCGGCGTCCGCGTCGGTGATCTGTTCGCGGCGATCCAGCATGGTGGCACGCCGACGCACACCCGGCTCTCCGAGGCCCACGGGCCACAGGCACGCCTCGCGCACGCTGCCGGCCAGCGAGCACAGCTCGACCTCGCCGTTGAAGCCGAGCTCGGCGAGTTGGTCGAAATCGATGCCGGGAGCGCACTTCACGACCAGGTCGCGCCCGCGGTAGACGTCGAACAACTCATCCAGCGGCGGGGTGTAGGCGCGCGGATCGAACCGGCGCCGCCCACCGGTGCGCCGGCCCGGATCGGCCAGCACGACCGTGTCGCGGGTGACGGGCCGCAGAGCGTCGGCGCGGCACACCTGCACATCGGGAACGTTGTTGCACGCCATGGCCAGTCGCACCGGGTCGATATCACTGCCCACGATCACGTCGGCGACTCCGTGCAGTGCCGCGAGTTCGGCCCCGACCGAGCAGGTTACGTCGTGCACACGCGCACCGGCCAGCCGGCGGGCCCGGTGTGCGGCCACCGGCGCGGCGGTGGCCTGCTGCAGCGCGTCGTCGGTGAACAGCCACCCCGACGGATCGGCGAACTTGGCCGCCGCCCGGCGCCGCAACAGAGTGGTCTCCACCAACACGGCGGTGCGGTCACCGAAACGTGTTCGTACGGTTGCGATATCGCCGATGCGGGTCGCGTCCGTCAGCGCATGGCCGGCGATCTCGTCGAGAGCCGCTCGGGCCTCATCTCCGCTCAGATAGCCGACGTCATCAAGCGAAAAAGCTACGACGGCTTGACCCCGGTGACCATCACGTTGTAGAACCAGCCCTTGGGCACCACGCGCCGCCAGACGTTGGCGTCCACCCAGCTCAGCGTCGTCCAACTGTTGAACGCGAACTTGGCCCAGCCCCCGCCCAACCGGCCCGGAGGCGCCGAGGCCTCGAAGGTGCGGATCGGCCAGCCGAGCATGGCGGCGGTGAATTCCTCGCTGGCGGTGGCCACCTCGACCGCGCCGGCGTTGGTCGCCATCCGCTCCAGATCCGCCGGATCGAAGGTGTGCAGATCGACCACGGCCTCCAGTGCCGCGGCACGCGAGGACTCGTCCAGTTCGGCCTGCGGGCGACGCCAGCCCTCCAACCCGGGGATCTTGGTCACGTTGGTGGACAGACGCCAGGTCAGCGTCGAGAGGTTGCGGGCGTACACATTGCCGGCGGTGGTGGGTTCGCCGGCGAAGACGAAGCGGCCGCCCGGCTTGAGGATTCGCACCACCTCGCGCAGCGACTTCTCCACATCGGGAATGTGGTGCAGCACGGCGTGACCGACCACCAGATCGAAGGTGTTGTCCTCGTACGGAATGCCCTCGGCGTCGGCGACCTTGCCGTCGATGTCCAGACCCAGCCCCTGCCCGTTGCGGGTGGCCACCTTGACCATGCCCGGGGACAGGTCGGTCACCGATCCGCGGCGGGCCACCCCGGCCTGGATCAGGTTGAGTAGGAAGAATCCGGTGCCGCAGCCCAGCTCCAGCGCCCGGTCGTACGGCAGCTCACGTTGCACCTCGTCGGGGACGATGGCGTCGAAGCGTCCGCGCGCATAGTCGATGCAGCGCTGGTCATACGAGATCGACCACTTGTCGTCGTAGGTCTCGGCTTCCCAGTCGTGGTACAGCACCTGGGCCAGCTTGGTGTCCTTGAGCGCGGCCTCGACCTGCTCGGCCGTGGCGTGCGGATTCGGTGTGAGCTCCTCGTCGGCTTCGACGTTGTGGGTGCGGTCCGTGCTCGTCATATGGGCAGCCTAACTGCCGATGGTCGCACCAAAGACCTCGACGTAGCGGCGTACCCCTTCACCTGGTGCGTCGATGACCGCACCAGTGGCATTGATCATTGCCTTGGCTCCGGCGAGCACGTGCGCGGGTGCCTCGGCGTGGCGGCGCGCCCATGTCAGTGCGGCGTCATAGACACCGTCCGGGGTCACCATTTGGTCGAGCAATCCGAGGGTCAGCGCCTCTTCGGCGCCCACGAACCGGCCGCTGAACACCAGCTCCTTGGCCCGGCCTGCGCCGACGGCACCCACCAGCCTCTCGGCGCCCGCCGCGGGCAGCAACCCGGCAAGCACCTCGGTGACCCCGACCTTGACGTTGTCCCCCGCGATCCGCCAGTCCGCGGCCAGTGCCAGGGCCAGCCCGGAGCCCAGCGCGTAGCCGGTGACCGCGGCGATGGTCAACTTAGGGATGGCCGCGACCGCGTCCAGGGCGGCACGGCAGGCGGAGGTGACGCTCTCGGCATCGGCGGCGCCCAGGCGGCGCAACCCGGCGATGTCGTCCCCGGCGCTGAAGACCTCGTGGCCGCCGAACAGGATGACGGTGCCGACGTCGTCGCGACCGCCGAGGTCACCGGCCGCGGCCGTGATCTCACGGTACATCTGCCGGGTCAGCGCATTGCTGGGCGGCCTGCACAGCACCAGGGTGCCGATCCCGTCGCTGACGGCGGTTGATACGAATTCACCGCTGCTCGCGCCCGCGACGAATTCGCTCATGCGAGCGTCACGTCGCCGTCGGTGTGACCCTGCGGGGCGCGGCGGTTGCGGGCCTGCTTGTAGCGGGCGCCGTCGAAGAACTCGATGTCCCAGTCGCCGGTCCCCTTTCCTGTGGTCAGACTCGGCTCCACCGCCACGATCCTGCGCTCGGTGGCCAGTACGTCGGCCACACTGCGCCCGTTGACCGAGTCGAGCTGCGACCAGGTCGGCGGCAGCAGGAAGGATCGGCCGTCGGCGAACTCGTCGAGCGCGGCCTGCGGTGTGGTCCAGAACGCACGGTCGCTCTCGGTGTTGTCACCGTCCGCGCGCTGGCCTTCGGGAATGGCGCCGACGAAGAAGTAGGTGTCGTAGCGGCGGGTGCGCTCCTCCTTGGGGGTGACCCAGTTCGCCCACGGCCGCAGCAGATCAGCCCGTAACACCAACTTTTCGGCGCGCAGGAAGTCCGCAAAGGACAGCGAGTTGTTGGCGAGCGCCGCCCGCTGCTCCCGATACACCGACGCGTCGTCGACGAGGATGTCGGAGTCGTCGGCGGCACCCGCGAACAGCACCCCGGACTCCTCGAACGTCTCACGAGCCGCGGCGCACACCAACGCCTCGGCCAGGTCGACATCGACATTCAAACGCTCGGCCCACCAGGTGGGTTCCGGGCCGTACCAGGCGATAGGGGGACCGTCCCCCGGCGCCGGAGCGGAGCGACTCAGGGGGAACTTGTAGTCCCGTTCGTCGACACCACCGCCGGGAAAAACCATCACCCCCGCGACAAAGTCCATCGCCGAGTGCCTGCGCATCAGGAAGATCTCGAGGGACTCCGGTGTGCCCGCATCCCGCAACAGCATCACCGTGGAGGCGGGCCGGGGCACCAGCGGATCTGCAGCGTGACTCATGCTCGCCTCCTGTGTGCCGCCCGGGTCCGGGTTCGCCGGGCGAAGTAGCGGCCGTCAATATACTCCAGGGCGATCGACTGCCCGAACGCCGTGGACAGATTATCCGAGGTCAGCACGTCGGTGAGCAGTCCGGCGCCGACGACCTTGCCCTCCGAGAGCAGCAAGCAGTGGCTGAAACCCGGCGGGATCTCCTCGACATGATGGGTGACCAGGACGATGGCGGGGGCATCCGGGTCGGCGGCCAGATCGGCCAACCGGGAGACCAGTTCCTCGCGGCCGCCGAGATCCAGCCCGGCCGCGGGTTCGTCGAGCAGCAGCAGTTCCGGATCGGTCATCAGCGATCGGGCGATCAGCACCCGCTTGCGTTCCCCCTCGGACAGGGTGCCGTAGGTGCGTTCGGCGAGATGCTCGGCGCCCAGGCTTTCGAGCATGTCGACAGCCTGCTCGTAGTCGACATCGTCATACTTCTCGCGCCAGCGGCCAAGCACCGCGTAACCGGCCGACACCACCAGGTCGCGCACGATCTCGTCGTCGGGAATCCGTTGGCTCAGAGCCGAACTGCTCAGCCCTACCCGGGAACGCAGTTCCGACATATCGGTGCGACCGAGCCGCTCACCGAGGACGAACGCAGTGCCCGACGATGGGTGTTCGAAGGCGGCCGCGATGCGTAGCAGCGACGTCTTGCCTGCTCCGTTGGGCCCGATGACCACCCAGCGCTCGTCGAGTTCGACGGCCCAGGTGATGGGCCCGACGAGGGTCTTGCCGCCGCGGCGCAGAGTGACCCTGGCGAAATCGATCAGCAGGTCGGGGTCTGCAGTGGGCTCATCTGCTGGCACCCGCTCATCGTAGTATCGTCGCTCTGCGCGGAACGGCGGCGCCCGCCGTCACCAGGCGCGCCGAAGTCGTGGAACAGCAACCGCCGCGGCATGAATCGCAGGATCAGTTGCACCAGCGGACCGATGCCGACCGCATAGATGACGGTCCCGACGCCGACGGTGCCACCGAGCAGCCACCCCGCGGTCAGCACCGTCGCCTCGATGAGGGTGCGGATCAGTCGCACCGACCGGCCGGTGCGAGCCACCAGACCGGTCATTAGTCCGTCACGGGGACCCGGGCCCAGCCCGGCCCCGATATAGAGGACCGTGCTGGTCGCGTTGAGCAGCACCGCACCGAGCATCATCGGCACCCGCACCCGGATGTCCTCGGAGGCGGGCAGCACGGCCACACCGATGTCGACGGTGACCGCGATGACGATCACGTTGGCGATCGTGCCGATGCCGGGCCGGTTGCGCAGCGGGATCCAGGCCACCAGGACCGCGACGCCGACCACGGCCGACGCAGTTCCGATCGTCATGCCGGTATGGCGGCTGAGCCCCTGATGAAACACATCCCAGGGATCCAGTCCGAGTCCGGCCTGCACCATCAGGGCCATGGAAAAGCCGTAGCCGGTCAGGCCCACGAGCAAGAGGAGATTGCGCGCCTTCATGCGTGGTCGGGGAAGCGTGCGCGGATGGCGTCGAGTTCGTTGCGAACCCGACGGGCATCTGAACTTTCCGGGTCACGGACATCCCATCCCAGCACGCCATCGGGCTGATCCTGGCGGCCTTCACCCAACCCGGCGACCGGGTGCTCGTCGAGCAACCCAGCTATCACGGTGCGCTGTCGGCGATCTCCTCCGCCGGCGCGCATGCGGTACCGGTGGCTCTCAACGAGAGGGGCTGGGAGCTCGACGCAATGCATGCCACGATCCGCCAATTGGCCCCCCGTCCTGGCCTATGTCATCCCCGACAACCACAACCCGACCGGTTTCACCATGCCGCCAGAGGAACGAAACCAGCTGGGCCACATCATTTCCGAGACCCGCACCCGCACCGTCGTCGACGAATCGATCCTGGACATGTGGCTCGACGAGGCGCCGCCGGCACCGCTGGCCGCGTCCGTCACGGCCCGCCGCGATCCGGTCCTCACCATCGGGTCCATGTCGAAGTCGTTCTGGGGCGGGTTGCGCATCGGCTGGATTCGCGCCGAACCCGCCACCTTGGCCACCATCGCGGCACACCGCGCCTCGGTGGATCTCGGCACCCCGATCCTTGAACAGCTGACCGCAGCAAGGCTTCTCGCGGTACGCGGTGATGTCCTGCCCGAGCGCCAGGTGGTACTGCGCGAGCGCCGGGCCTTCCTGGTGGATCTGCTGGCACGCAAGTTGCCCGACTGGCGGCCAGGTCCCGGCCGGGGCGGGATGTCACTGTGGGTGCAACTGCCCGCGCCGATGAGCACCGCGTTGTCGGCGGCCGCGTCCCGGCTCGGCCTCGATCTGCCCGCCGGCCCGCGCTTCGGGGTCGACGGCACCCTGGAGCGGTTCATCCGGGTGCCCTATGCACTGCCGGAACCCCGACTCGAAGCGGCCGTCGACTTGATGGCACGGGCCTGGCAGTCCATCACCGGCGTCAGCGTTGCTCCCGAGACTCACGCGGTGGTCGTCTAAAACCGGGCGTCTGACTCAGTCGGGGATAGCGACCCGGCGCGCGGTGCCGTCCTCGGCATCGGCGGCTTCGATCTCACCGCGGGTCACCCCGAGGATGAACAGCACGGTGTCCAGGTACGGATGGTTCAGCGACGCATCGGCGACCTCACGCAGCGCGGGCTTGGCGTTGAACGCCACACCCAGGCCAGCCGCCGACAGCATGTCGATATCGTTGGCGCCGTCGCCGACCGCGACGGTCTGTTCCATTGGCACGCCGACCTGCTGAGCGAAATCGCGCAGCGCCTTGGCCTTGCCCGGCCGGTCGATGACCTGGCCGACGACCCGGCCGGTGAGCTTGCCGTCAACGATCTCCAATTCGTTGGCGGCGACGAAATCCATCATCAGATCGTGGGCCAGCGGCTCGATCACCTGGCGGAAACCGCCGGAGACGATGCCGCAGTGATACCCCAGGCGTCGCAGGGTGCGGATGGTCGTCCGCGCCCCTGGGGTCAGCTCGATCTGGTCGGCGACCTCGTCGAGGACCTCGGCGGGCAGGCCGGCAAGGGTGGCCACCCGCTTGTGCAGCGACTCGGCGAAGTCCAGTTCACCGCGCATCGCAGCCTCGGTGACCTCGGCGACCGCGGAGAGCGCGCCCGCCCGGTCGGCCAGCATCTCGATGACCTCACCCTGGATCAGCGTGGAGTCGACATCGAACACAATGAGCCGTTTCGTGCGCCGCGACAAGCTGTAGTCCTCCAGTGCGATATCCACACCGAGCACGACGGCCGTACGGGCCATCACGTTCTGCAGCTGGGCATACACCGCACCGCGCGGCACCGAGACCCGCAACTCCAGACCTGTCACCGGGTAATCGGACACCCCGCGGATGAAGTCGATGTTCACCCCGAGCGCGGCGACCTCACGCGCCACCACACCGAAGGCCTCGGCGGTGATGGGCCTACCCAGCACCACGATGGTGTGCGTGGAGGGATCCTCCAGCACCGGCTTGTCATCGCTGCGTTCGATCGCCACATCCAGTCCGACGCCGTGGATGGCGGACCGGACCTCGTCGGCGAACTCATTTCCGTCGGCGACCCTGGAGTCCACCGACACCAGCACACCCAGGGTCAGCCGGCCGCGGATCACGACCTGTTCGACGTTGAGCAGGTCCACGTGATGGCCCGAGAGCACCTCGAAAAGTGCGGACGTCACGCCGGGCTGGTCGACGCCGCTGACGGTGATCAACAACGATGAACGCTTGCGCGAGGGGTCGACTGACTGCGAGGCCGTCGGCACACTCACCTCCGTTTGGATGCCTCGAAACCGGCTTGTGCCCGCGAACTGGCGAGTATGGGTCAGGTGCGGACGTCTACGTCGTCGATCCTGGTGACGTCTCCGTCTGCCGGACCGTGCGAGCGACCGATGTGCGCCTCGGCGCGCATCCGCTCCACCATGTGCGGGTAGTGCAGCTCGAAAGCCGGTCGCTCCGAACGGATCC
>WOYI011486365.1_pt1 | contig 40661 bp, 37 predicted proteins | sample 6423411 | NCBI WGS metagenome assembly WOYI01 (sample SAMN13441803, study PRJNA592873) | oil field metagenome | biome: oil field; feature: oil-well bore; material: oil-contaminated soil; isolation source: oil-contaminated soil from oil-well borehole | place: Germany: Wietze | collected 2016-10-18 ... | reverse complement strand
TTGTTTCAAAGAAAGAAGATCAAGAACGGGTTTATCAAGCACTTTATGAAGCAGATTATAATGTAACTTTATACAGTGCGAAACTGGGTGTCAAGCGTAGAAAACAATTGCTTGAAGAGATCCATCAATTGAAATATCAATATGTCGTCACGAGCGATGTCGCATCCAGAGGAATAGATTTTGATGCATCGCATGTCATCCATTATGATTTGCCGTATCATCTTGAATTTTATTATCATCGATCCGGTCGAACGGGTCGAATGGGTAAGCACGGAGTTGTCATCACTTTTTTAGACGTGAATGATCATCGGAAAATCGAAAAATTACGAAAAACGATTGATTTTGTAGATTACTCACTAAAGGGTTCTCATTTGACAAAAACAGTTTTGAAAGCATCTGGCTTATCAAATGAGGAACGACAAGCGATTAAAAAAATTAGTAAACCCAAAAAAATCAAACCTAATTATAAAAAGAAGAATAAAATTGCCATTAATAAAGTATTAAAGGAAACAAGGAGGAAATCACCACATGCTAAAAATAGGTAGCCATGTTAGAATGTCAGGGGATGATATGTTTCTTGGTTCAGTGAAAGAAGCACTAAGTTATCAAGAAACAGCATTTATGGTTTATACTGGAGCCCCACAAAACACCATTAGAAAGCCATTAGAACGGCTTCGAGTCGATGAAGCATTAGTACATATGAAGGAAAACAATCTTGATGAAAAAGATGTGATTGTGCACGCACCATATATTATGAATCTCGGTAATCCAAGTGCAGAAAAACGCGATTTTGCTATTCGCTTTTTAACAGAAGAAATTAAACGTACGGCGGCAATGCATGCCACACAAATTGTTTTACACCCCGGCAGTGCTGTGGGTGGTGATCGCGAACAAGCGATGAGATGGATTGCTGAAGGATTGAAGGTTGTTATTGAAAACACGAAAAATTTAAATGTCAAAATCGCGCTAGAAACGATGGCTGGAAAAGGCAATGAAATTGGCAAAACCTTTGAAGAATTAAAAACAATTATTGATCTTGTAAACAACCAAGAGCGTATCAGCGTGTGTTTTGATACATGTCATACACATGATGCGGGATATCACATTAAAGATGATTTTAACAGTGTCATGAAGCATTTTGATGATGTCATTGGTACGGCGTACATCACGGTTTTTCACATCAATGATTCAAAAAACCCGCGAGGGGCATCGAAAGATAGACATGAAAACATTGGATTTGGATATATTGGATTTGACGCGTTAATCGGCGTGATTAATCATCCTGATTTTACTGAGATACCTAAAATATTAGAGACACCATATGTGGGTGAAAAACCACCATATTTAGAAGAAATCGCTATGATTAGATCAAAGACATTTGATCCCATGCTGATTGAAAAAATAAAAAACAAATAAGTGTGAGATGTACCCGTGGACAATCTCGGGTTTCTTGTTTTTGATAGAATCATTCATTGACTAAAATACATGATTATGCTAAAATCATCGTGTCATTTAAACAAGAAAAATATTTTTTTATCATGATGAATCAAAAATTGAGGTAGCTATGAAAAGAATCGTCGTTGTTGGTACGCAATGGGGTGATGAGGGAAAAGGCAAAATCACCGATTATTTAGCACAAAAAGCTGACGTCGTTGTACGTTACCAAGGTGGTAATAATGCTGGTCATACAGTCATTTTTAATGGCGAAAAACATAGCTTACATTTATTGCCTAGTGGTATTTTAAATCCCCAAAATGTAAACATCATGGCTAACGGTATGGTGATTAATCCTAGCGCATTATTTGATGAACTAACTCATCTAAAAAACTATCAGTTGTTTATATCTGATCGGGCGCATGTGACATTACCATTTCACTTACGCATCGATCAATTGCAAGAAACTAAAAAAGGCGAACGTAAGATTGGTACGACACATAAAGGCATCGGTCCTACATATACAGATAAAGCAGCTAGGTTGGGATTGCGCGTTGCGGAGTTTATCAACCCTGAGCGTTTTAAGGCATATCTGAATCGTGTTGTGCCCGAAAAAAATATTGAATTTGAAGCTTTCGGATTGCCTCTTATTGATCAAGATGAATTATTTGTAGCTTATCAAACGTATGCAAAATTCATGAAACCTCTTGTCACGGATACATCCATATTATTAAATCAATTCATTGATCAAGGAAAACTCATTTTGTTTGAAGGTGCACAAGGTGTTCTATTGTGCCTTGATCATGGTACATATCCCTATGTGACATCATCTAGTCCCACGGCAGCTTCGGTACCACTAAATTGTGGTATTGCTCCTTGGCTGGTTGAAGGTGCGATTGGTGTGACCAAAGCGTATACGACACGTGTTGGTGAAGGACCATTTCCAAGTGAAATGAATGATGAACTGGGTCAAGAAATTCGCATCAAAGGCAATGAATTTGGAACTACAACAGGTAGACCACGTCGTATAGGATGGCTCGATACAGTCATTTTAAGACATACAAAGCGTGTGAGTGGCATATCTTATCTAGCTGTGACATTGCTGGATGTTCTCGATGATATCGCAGAGATTAACATAGTAACTAAATATTTATTAGACGACAAGGAAATAGATTATATTCCTGCAGATGTTGAAACTTTCAAGCAGTGCAAACCCATCTATATGACTGTTCCAGGGTGGCATGAAGATATCACAAATGTGAAATCTTTTGGCGAATTGCCAAAAGCGGCACAAGCATATTTGCACGAAATCGAAAGACTTGTTGGCGTGAAAATTGCAATTTTCTCTGTCGGACCAGATCGAAAACAAACGATTGATGTCATCAATTTATATCAGTAGGTGTTTACTATGATTGATCGCTATACAAATCCAAAAATGAAAAAAATATGGTCAAGAAAGAACCGTTTTGAGGCTTTTTTAAAAGTCGAAAAAGCAGCAAGTTACGCTTGGTATCAACAGGGTCTTTTCGATGAGCAAACCTATTTAAAGATTCATGATGCTTCATTTAAATTAACCGATATTGATTATTATGAAGCAGAGACAAAACACGATGTTTTAGCATTCACTCTTGCTGTAAGTCAATCATTAGGCGAAGAAAAAAAATATTTTCACTATGGTTTGACATCCACAGATGTTGTCGATAGTGCAAATGGCATTATCTTAAAACAGGTCAATCGTATTATCAAAGATGATATCGAAAAGTTTCTTGAAATTCTAAAAAAATCCGCTTATCAATACAAGGATTTAAAAACCATGGGACGCACCCATGGTATGCATGCTGAAATCACAAGTTTTGGTTTAAAATTCGCGCTTTGGTATAGTGATTTAATGCGTATTCAAAAGCGTTTTATCGCCGCTGCAAAAGATGTTGAAGTATGTAAACTATCTGGCGCTGTTGGTACCTATGCATTAAGCCATCCAAGCATCGAAAGTATCGCTGCCAAACAATTAAAATTGCATGCTGCTTTAATATCGACACAAACACTACAAAGGGACCGTTATGCCAATTATCTTGCAGTTATCGCTCAAATTGGTAGTGAAATCGAAAAAATAGCGACTGAAATCAGACATTTATCAAGAACTGAAGTTGGCGAAGTAAGTGAGGCTTTTTCAGAAAAACAAAAAGGTTCCTCGGCAATGCCACAAAAAAGAAATCCAATTTCAAGTGAAAATGTTTGTGGCTTAGCCCGCGTTCTAAGAGGGTATATGCTGGCCGAATATGAATCTGTCGCATTATGGCATGAAAGAGACATCAGTCATTCATCTGTAGAACGTATTGTTTTGGTGGATGCGACCACGCTGATTGATTATATGCTTAAAAGGTATGCGTATACGTTGGAAAACCTTGAGGTATTTCCAAATAAAATCGCCAAAAATATTGAACTATCACATGGCGCATATTATGCGCAAGTTGTCCTACATCAACTCATCAATCGAGGATATGATAGAACAAGCGCATATGATATCATCAAAACTATTTCACATCGTGCATTGTCTGATGAAAAGGATTTTTTATTATTGCTAAGTCAAGTTCCTGAATTATCTTTAGAAATTGATTTTGAATCCATCAAAAATTATCCTTATTTGCAGCATGTTGATGCTATCTATAAAAAGGTTTTCAGTCATTGATTATCCATGTATATTATGCTATAATTTTAGTGTTAATTATTGAGGAGGATTTACATGGCAGACAAGTATAACGTAGTAGAACCAAAGGTATCAACCGGCATTATTGTTTCAATCATCTCTTTCATCGTAGTCGCTTTGATTTTAACCTTGATTGCAATACCTTCAAATAGTGAAAGAATATATGAAGCATATGCGGAAACAGCGAATGAATATTTTACAAAAGATCACCCTTTTTATGAAATTGACGGTAAAAAAGTAGAACGTATGGTAAATCGTGAAGAAACATTTTTACTGCTTATTTCATCACCAGATTGTGCGAATTGCCAAACGCTTATCGGCACGTTAGAAAGATATTTTCAGGATCCTGAAAAAGTTGTGACCGTTGACGGCGTAAAAATTAATGATTTATTCGATGAGATATTCTATCTAAGTCCACTGAATGACGCTAGCGGTTATGCTGATGTTATTGCAAACAATGAAGGTCTTATTGATGCAACACCACAATTTGTATTGTTTTTAAACGGTGAAATTGTTGCGTATTATGATACCAATGCTACTGGTACGCAAACGATTAATTCAAACGTTAGACAGTTCTACGAAGCAGTTATCACTGCAGTTACAGAAGAAGAATAAAAGCACCGAGTGCTTTTTTTTCAGGGAGCGTTATGATTGATCAGATTAAAGAAAACATCAAACAATTATTGATTGACAAACTCCATGTGGAAGATGTCACCATTGAAAGACCTAAACGTGGGTTGGCTGATTTAGCGATTCCGCTTTTTGGTTTTGCAAAAGCATGGAAATTATCACCGCAAAAAGTATATGAAAAAATTGAACCAATCTTATCGCACCCTGCCATCCATTCGATTGAATATGTCGGTGGCTTCTTGAATATCTTCATCAAGCGCGTTGAATTTAGTCGGTATGTGCTCATCGAAGTTTATGAAAAACAAGAGGCTTTTGGTGAACAATTTTTCGATGAGGAACCGATTGTCATCGATTACTCATCACCAAATATCGCAAAGAGTTTTTCTGTTGGACATCTTCGTTCAACCATGATTGGTCATGCCTTGAAAAACATTTATGAAAAATGCAGCATTAAAGTAACGGGTGTTAATCATTTAGGTGATTGGGGCACCCAATTCGGAAAAATGATCGTTGCATATGAAAAATGGGGTAATCCTGACGATGTGGAAGCTGATCCGATTAATGCGCTACAAGCGTTATATGTCCGTTTTCACGATGAATCTGAGAAAGATACTTCTTTAGAAGATCAAGCACGTGAAGTATTTAGAGCACTTGAAGAAGGTGACAAAAAATATGTTTCACTTTGGGAAAACTTTAGAACTAAATCCCTTGAAGAATTTATGCATATGTATGATGTGTTAAACGTATCATTTGATTCTTATCATGGCGAAGCGTTTTATAATGACAAGATGGATGCAATTGTTCAAGAACTTGAAAACAAAGGGTTGCTTCAGATTGATGAGGGTGCAACAATTGTTGATTTAGGCAGAGATTTACCACCGGCACTTATCAAACGCAGTGATGGTGCGACGCTTTATATAACTAGGGATTTGGCAGCATTAAAATATCGTATGGATACATATGGCGCAAAAAGAGTGCTTTATGTTGTCGGTAATGAACAACAACTCCATTTCAAACAATTGGCGACAGTGGCTCATTTACTTGGTTGGAATGTTGAAATCGAACATATCAATTTTGGTTTAGTATTACTTGATGGCAAGAAAATGTCGACGAGAGATGGTAAGACGAAACGATTGGAAGCAGTGATTGATCAAGCTGTTCATGAAGCGAAACTAGCGATTAGTGATAAAAATCCTAGTCTCGAAGAAAAGGATCAAGTAGCAAAAGCTGTCGGTGTTGGCGCAATCATCTTTAATGACCTAAAGAATGAACGTCATCTTGATATTGATTTCAATTTATCGCAAATGTTAAAATTCGAAGGACAGACTGGTCCGTATTTGCAATATAGTAGCGTTCGTATTGAATCGATGTTGAAAGATCAACGCATCGATATCGCAAATGTTGATTTTGATGTTTATCAAATTGATCACTATTTCGAACTCATAAAACTCGTTGATCAGTTTCCTGAAATCATTGAGCGCGCTAAAGATCAAAACAGCCCAAGCGTCATTGCTAAATATCTATTATCTCTCGCACAAACTTTCAATAGTTTTTATGGGAAAGAAAGAATTCTTGTGGCAGATGTACATAGACTACAAGCCAATCTGCTATTGGCGAGATCCATTCAAATTGTCATTAATGAAGGCTTAAGATTATTGGGTATTGAAAGTTTAAAAGCGATGTAATTTATCGCTTTTTTTTGTGATAGTAAATTTATTCAAGTTTTAAACAATCTTAATTCAATATAGTATGAATGCTAAACGGCAATATAAATCGATAACATTTAGTAAATATAGCAACCATTAAAATTCTTGCAAGAACGAAGAAGATAATTTTTAATAAATTCTATAATTGAAAGCACAAAAAAATTATGTTACAATATGATAGCAAACTAGACATGCCTGCGTGATGAAATCGGTAGACGTGCCAGACTCAAAATCTGGTGAGTGAAAGCTCGTGTCGGTTCGAGTCCGACCGCAGGCACCAAAAACAAATGAACCATATCAAGCGATGTGGTTTTTTATTCACTTGATATATGATGAAATTAACGCGGGATTTGTTTGAGGGAGAGGAACCGTCTTACATGTTTACTTAAGGCCTTGTTTTTTTTGTGGTGTGATATAAGTAAATTCAATTTTTGACTCGAGATAACGACGATATCTTTTTCTTCGATTGCGGTGATCATAACTGATAAACAGGAATAGAGAAAAAGCTTCCCATAATAATACCCAACCTCCGACGAATATGCCTTGAGCTAATACGGAGAAGAAGAAAGTATCTTGCATAAATTTTTCAAAAACCGTAGACATTACAATGAAAATCAAACCCATCACAGTAAATAAAAAGCTTTTTCGGTTATTAGTCATAATGGTGCGATTGATGAAATGAATGACATATCTAAAGTTATTCTTTAGACCTGTGATTGCACTTTCCTGTCTTTTTTTATCTTTTACACTTTCAGGAATACCGAATACGATCTTTGTCTTATATTTCAATGGAATTTCATATGCAGCTTCTTCAAGATAATCAAAAAGCTCATGATTCATATCCTTGCGTTTTAGCGGTGATCGATCCCATTCATTGAATATTTCCATATAGTTATCCAAGGATATATCAATGACATATGTATCATCATCGGGATCATAACGGTAAATCTGTCTTAATTCTACAATTTTTTTTGCCACAGTAACACCTCTTATACTTCTATTATATCTTATTCGTGATGCCTTTGAAAGGACGATAAACCTGATTATGAGTTTTATTCAAAAACAACTGATAGAATGTGTGATAAAATAATCTTTGAAAGGATGATGAAATATGGAAAGAATGAAACCGAAGAACTTTATTATGACAACAATGAATGGCATGGTTTATGGACTCTTTGCAACGTTAATCATTGGTGTCATTGTCCGACAATTTGGTATTTTAATTGGTCTTGAAATCATCGAAGTGACGTTAGCTGATGCATTGATGGCTTTAATGGGTGTAGGCATTGGTATGGGGATCGCCCTCTCACTTAAATTAGATGGATTAAAAATGGTTGTGGCTTCCGTGATGGGCGGTATCGCAACTAGCTTTAAAGTGGTTTTCGGATCCGGTATTATTATTGGTTTGAACAATGACCCTGTAACTGTATATTTGGTCGTTGTTTTAGGTATTTTTTTCTTGAAGTATGTACTTGTAAAGAAAACACCGCTAGACATATTATTGATACCACTAGCCGGTGTTGTTGTCGCTTTTCTATTAACATTAATTATTAGCGCACCAATTACTTTTGTTTTAACACAAATTCAAAATGGTATCGCAAGTCTTGGTGTGATTATGACTTCGGCATATGATCGCTCGGGTTCTGCGGGAGATTATGCGATTGCTATTATCATGTCCATGGTGATTGCAGTGGTAATGGGAATGTTATTGACATCACCTATTTCTAGTGCAGCAATTGCGATTACTATCGGTCTAGGTGGTATTGCAGGCGGTGTGGCACTTGTCGGATGTACGGTGCAGATGATCGGATTTGCTGTTCAGTCACGAAAGGATAATAATATCGGTATGATGTTATCGATAGCATTCGGGACATCGATGTTACAATTCAAAAACATTTTAAAGAAACCAATGATTTGGCTGCCAACCATTATCACATCCGCAATCATGGCACCAATCGTGTTACTGACGCTTGGCATGGAAACCACAAAATTCGGCGCAGGTATGGGTACCTCAGGATTAGTTGGACAAATTCAAACGCTCTATCAGATGAACGATAACGGTCGAGCTTGGATTGCGATTTTTGTAACTATTTTGGGCGCTATTTTGTTGGTTTATGCGATCGATTTGTTATTTAGAAGGTTCAAATGGTATGGAATTGGTGATTTAGCCGTTAATAACGACATTAATTAAAAAAATTACTTTGTGTTTTATCAATAATTTTGATAAAATATAAAATGTATAGAGAGAAAGTGGTGAGACTATGAAGAAACGCGTTTACAATAAAACATTTGGAAAAATAGTAAGAACATTAGGCTTTTTAATGGTGCTTGCTTCATCCTTGTTATTCACTGCAATGCTTATTGATAGTAGTACGGCATCGTTTCTATCATCACTGCAGCCGATGGTGACACAAATTATAGACATGCTACCTACCGAATTTTATCATTATTTAGGATTGGGATATCTGGTAGGGCTATTACTCTTAATTTGGGCAATTAGACGCGGCTTTGTCTTACGCGTACTCATTACGATTGTGCTCATAGGACTATTTATTATCGAGTCGTTTAACATGGTTTCATTTCTGACTGGTTATGCGATGCTTACACCGACTTGGTTAGGAAATATCATCAATAGTCAATCAGCATTGATTAATCAATTGCTTGATATATCGCCTTGGATAGCACCAGGTGTTGCGTTGCTTGCTGTGATGTTATTATGGGGTGTGTTCGCGAATGCAAGACCAAAACGATTCTCATTATTCCTATTTCGAATTGCAACGATCACTTTATTCCTAGGCGTGGTCGTATTCGCTTTGCAATACAATCTATCCGCTGCTTTTGTCACCGCTGATTGGTATGTTGTTATTCTTGATTTATTATACATCATCAGTTATGCTTTGATTGCTGTAGGCGCATTGTTTGGGACTATTGGATTCTATCGAAAATAATCACATGATTACCACAGCCTTATCACTTCGATAAGGCTTTTTTTATACATAGTATAATGATTTAATGAAAACGTTTTTTAAGTATTGTATGTTGACATATTGCATCATATGTTTTATTATATTCACGAACAAAAAAAGTTTAGAGGCAGCGATGCATCAGAGTACAACGTCGAGCTGGCAAGCGATGAAACGTTGGAAAGGTAACCATCGCCGAATAGGTCATTCAGGCATGAAAGATCTATGGGGTTATAAGTAAAACTTATAACACTCCTACAAGTTTTGTAGAGGCGCTAACTATATCGTAAAGATTAGTGTTGAAGGCGTTCTTGGACGCTTTTTTTGTAAAAAAATCTTAGGAGGTCTTCAACGATGAAGAAAGCATTATTGGTTTTAACTGTCTTTTTGGTAGGAACGCTTGTTGCATGTACAACAAGCAGTGGTTATGAGGTTATAGAGGGTAACACATTAACCGTTGGTTTAGAGGCTGCTTATGCGCCATATAATTGGACAACGACAACTGAAAATGAATTTACCGTACCACTTTCTGGTCAACTCGGAGCCTATGTTGATGGCTATGATGTTGTCATTGCAACCGCCATCGCAGATGAACTTGGCTTGGAGCTTGAAATCGTCGCAATCGAATGGGATGGATTAATCCCCGCATTGACATCTCATCAAATTGATGTCATTATTGCCGGAATGAGCCCAACTGCCGAACGTGCACAAACCGTTAGTTTTTCAAATGAATACTATCGTGCGACACAAGTGATGGTCGTTCGTGATGATTCATCTTATGCGGCAGCAACAGCGATTGCTGACTTTGCTAACGCAACCGTTATTGCACAACTTGGTACATTACAGGATGATTTGATTGATCAAATAGCCAGTGTCAACCATGGTACATCACTGGATTCTTATAATGCCATCACACAATCGGTTAGAAGCGGTGAAGCAGATGCGTTTATAGCTGAGTTGCCAGTTGCTATGGGGATTACACAAGCAAATTCGGATTTGACTTTTATTACATTTGCTGAGGGTTATGGGTTTACTGTAACCGATGCTGATGTCACGTCCGCTGTAGCGGTAAGACAAGAAGATACTCAACTTCTTGGTGCTATCAATAACGTTTTAGCAACCATCACGAATGAAACCCGTGAAGCGTGGATGGCAGCTGCACTAGATAGACAACCTAGCGAATAATATGGCTAACGTGCTTGCGGGCTTACCAGTGCAGGGTGACGTCTTCGGCACGATCATCTACCTGATTCAAAACTATTATCAAATCATTTTATATGGTTTATTGATCACAATCGTCTTATCCGTTGTTGGGACATTGGGTGGCTTCGTTTTAGCCATGGGATTGACGCAAATAAGATTGGTTGACATTGATAAGAAACGCGATTCAAGATTTCAAAAACTTTTAAAATATGTTATGAATCGCCTTGGTAATCTCTATGTAACGGTTTTTCGGGGAACACCGATGATTGTTCAGGCGATGGTGATCTACTATGGCATTGCCTCACTTGGAATTTTTTCTTGGTGGCGACCATTGCCAGCCGGACTAATTATTGTAACATTGAATACAACCGCCTATATATCTGAGGTATTTAGAGGTGGTGTGCGTGCAGTTGATGCCGGTCAGATGGAGGCTGCAAGGTCGCTTGGTTTATCAAGAAATCAAGCCATGCGTAAAGTCATCTGGCCACAAGCAATTAAGAATGCATTGCCAGGTATTGGTAATGAATTTGTGGTCAATCTAAAAGATACAGCCGTATTATCTGTGATTTCTGTTGTTGATCTTTTTTATTCGGTTAGACAGAGTGCATCTTCGACGTATCGCTATTTTGAAGCATTTTTGATCGCTGCAATCCTTTACTTAATGATTACATATGTGTCAAGTAAACTCATTGACTACGCAACGAAACGCTTGGACCAGACAGAGAAAGTGGTGAAACCATTATGAATGGTATTCTAGACGCTCAGCAGTTAACAAAGAAATTCGGTAATTTAACTGTTTTGGATGGTGTCAGTTTGACACTAAAGAAGCAGGAAGTCATTACACTCATCGGTGCTTCTGGATCAGGGAAGACGACATTGCTGAGATGCTTGAATCTACTCACTGAACCAGATGAGGGACACATTTATTTCGAAGGTAAAGATTTAATGGATTCCAACACAGACATCAATCGATTGAGAGAACATATCGGCATGGTTTTCCAACAATTCAATCTGTTTCCAAATCTTAATGTCATGAATAATTGTACGATGAGCCCAATGCTTAGGATGGGTTTGATGAAGGACGAAGCTGAAGCAATGGCGACAACTTATCTTAAAAAAGTTGGGTTAGCAGATTTTATGTACAGTGATGTTAGAACGTTATCTGGCGGACAAAAACAAAGAGTTGCCATTGCTAGAGCACTTTGCATGCAACCGAAAATTATGCTTTTTGATGAACCAACTTCGGCACTTGACCCAGAAATGGTTGGCGATGTTCTAGCGGTAATCAAAACATTGCGAGAAGAAGGGATGACCATGATTATCGTTACGCATGAAATGGCATTTGCACGAGCGGTTTCTGATCGCATTCTATTTTTGAATCAAGGGCAGATTTTAGAAGAAGGGACGCCTGACCAAATCTTTGGAAATCCGCGTGAAGAACGAACAAAACAGTTTTTAAACCGCGTCATGCTGCATGTGTGATGAAAGCACAAAAAAAGACTTGATGATGGAGAGCATCAAGTCTTTTTTACATTAGTGAAGCGAAACCGCGAATTAAATATTGAACAAGACGATAAAGAAAATTACGATGACCGAATTTATCCATCAGATTACTTTGCAAAATGATATCATGAACATAATTGGTCATATCTTTAATGGCATCCACATGAGATAAATAGACGCTATTTTCAAAATGCAAATAGAGGCTTCTAAAATCAAAATTCGCACTGCCGATTAAAGCGTATAAGCCATCGACAACCATCATCTTAGAATGAATAAAGCCAGGGCGGTAACGATAGATTTGTACACCGGCTGAAAAGAGTTCGTTGGCGTAGGTCTCAGTTACCATATATACAATTTTTTTATCAGGTATATTGGGAATGACGATTTTTACTTTAATACCACTCTTTACAGCTAATTTAATGGCCTCAGAAAGTTCATAATCGATGATTAAATAAGGTGTTGTTATCAAGATTTCACGCTTCGCTTTAGTAATCAAAGATAAATAGACATTCTTGGTAAGTAACTCGCCATTGATGGGTCCATCAGCAAATGGTGCGACCAGTGCATCAGATATTGGAAGATTTGACGATAAGCGGTAAGCATTAAAGTCTAGAGAATGGTGGGTAACAAAATGATAAGTTTGCAGGAAAGATAGCGTGAGCGACCATACAGCCTTACCTTTCACTTTGATACCTGCATCTTGCCAGTGACCATAAGGGTGTTTGATATTGATATACTCATCACCAATATTTGTGCCGCCAGTATAGGCAATCTCATTATCGATAACAACGATTTTTTTGTGATCACGATAATTCATTGCGAAATTGAGATGCATGCGCATGCGGTTGAATTGATACGCTTCAATACCCAATTTTTTAAGTGTTTGGGGATATTTAAAGGGTAGTCGATTAGAACCAAAATCATCATAAATCAGTTTAACTTCAACACCACTTTTCGCTTTTTTTGTTAATATGTCTAGAATTTCATCCCACATTTGTCCTGGATTAATGATGAAAAACTCAAGTAAAATGAATTTATTTGCATTTTTTAAAGCATTTTTTAAATCCTCATAGAACGCTTCACCTGAATTTAAAAAAACAATGTCGGTCTGATCATAAGCAGGCCAATAAAAATTATTGAGATAATTCAGCACTTTTTGATTTGAAGACATGTGAAGCGATACATAAGATGCGCGATTAATCTCGCTTTCCATGTATTGTTGCTTGACTTGATTAGAAATGTTTCTAGAACGATAAAATAGATAAAATAACCCACCAAATAAAGGAAATATCAATATCGGAATAATCCAAGATAATTTATATATGGGATTTTCTTCTCGATAGATGAGATAGATGACAATGAGTGTTGAAATTACATATAGTCCGATACTTACGTAACGAATGTTCGAAATATAATAGATTAAAACAAAAAAAAGTGCGATTTGCAGCAGTAATAGTAAACCGATTAAACTTGTTCTGCTTAGGATCATGCGCAGCAAATGTTTCATGATATATACCTCATATAGGATGCTCATCTTGGTATAGAATACTTTTTATCAAGATGGTATGAATGGGTTCAAAGACTTCATTTAATGTGCCATATTTTTTGCTTGTAGGATGCGCGCTGATTTCAGGCTTCTTACAGTGCTTCAACTGACATAGTGTTCATCGTTTGATCACTTTTTACACAATTTTCAAAGAGCTTTCATGTATCATAAGTTTTATAGTACGATTCAATGCTTTTGCTCATGGGAGCATGATCATCATCCTGATACCTTCATGCTATTTCTATTTTACCAAAAAATAGAAAAAAGTGTTAGAATATAAAGTGCAATATGGAGGCTCTTATGACACAGAGAAAATTAGATTTATTGATGGATTTTTATGAATTAACGATGGCAAACGGTTATTTCAAAGATCAAAAGGTGGATCAAATAGCAGTTTTCGATGTTTTTTTTAGAAGTGTACCTGACGAAGGTGGTTATGCTGTTTTTGCAGGGCTCGAACAAGTCATCGATTATTTGAATCATTTGTCTTTTGATGAAAAGGAGATTACTTTTCTTCGCAACAAAAACATATTTGACGAAGGTTTTTTGAAATACTTAGAAACCTTTAAATTCACGTGTGATGTCTATGCAATGAAAGAAGGTACACCCGTTTTTCCACATGAACCTTTATTGGTTATCAAAGGACCGATTATCGAATGCCAATTGGTTGAAACAATGATTTTATTGACCATCAACCATCAGTCGCTGATTGCGACCAAAGCATCACGCATTGTTCACGCTGCCAAAGGCCGCTCAATTCTAGAGTTTGGTGCGCGTCGTGCCCACGGCTATGATGCTGCTATTTTTGGGGCAAGAGCAGCATATATCGCTGGTGTGGCAGGTTCGTCAAATACGTATGCTGATTATGCTTTTCAAATTCCAGCGCTGGGAACGATGGCACATAGCTTTATACAACTCTATGATACTGAATATGAAGCATTCAAAGCATATGCCCTTGCCTATCCCGATAACACGGTCTTATTAGTTGACACCTATAACACATTAAAATCAGGTATTCCCAACGCAATTAAAATTGCAAAAGAAGTATTAGAACCAATGGGAAAAAGATTGACTGGTATTCGGTTAGATAGCGGTGATTTGACATATTTGACGATTGCTGCAAGAAAAATGCTTAATGATGCAGGATTAGAGGATGTGAAAATCACTGTATCAAATTCATTAGATGAACATTTAATTAGAGCATTGATTCATCAAGGTGCACAAATCGATTCATTTGGTGTAGGCGAACGTCTTGTAACCGCGCGCTCAGAAGCGGTTTTTGGCGGTGTATTCAAACTTGCAGCCATCGAGACAAACCAGGTTATCGTGCCTAAAATCAAAATTTCCGAGAACAATGAAAAAACGACAACACCAGGATTTAAACAAGTTTATCGCTTTTATGATGAAAATGGCATGGCTGAGGCTGATGTGATCACCTTGCACGATGAAGTGATCGATACATCAAAGCCATATCATTTATTTGATCCAATTTATACGTATAAATCAAAAGAGATAGAAAATTATCAAGTAGAAGCGTTATTAAAACCAATCTTTATCGCGGGTCAGCTCGTTTATGACACACCTTCTTTAAATGATATTAGATCTTATCATAAAAAAGCGCTTAATCAACAGTGGGATGAGGTAAAACGCTTTGACAATCCACACACCTATTACGTTGACTTATCACAAAAATTATGGGATCTTAAGCAGTCACTGTTGAAGGCATATAAGTCATGATTAACATTGTTCTCTATGAACCAGAAATACCGCAAAATACTGGTAATATCATGCGGACATGTGTAGCGTTGGGGGCGAAACTTCATTTGATTGAACCATTGGGCTTTAAGTTAGATGAAAAGCGCTTAAAGCGAAGCGTACTTGATTATTATCAATATCTCGACTATGCAGTCTATGAAGACTACGAAGATTTTACGAGTAAAAATCCTGGCACTTATATATTTTTAACAAGATATGGCAAAAAAGCTTATACTGAATTTTCATATCAAGATAAAAAACATTTATATTTGATTTTCGGTAAAGAATCAACGGGTATCGATCGACATTTATTAGCATCTAAAATCGATCAATGCTACCGTATTCCAACAACGGATAAGGTGAGGAGTATCAATCTGTCTAATGCAGTTGCTATCGTTGCATATGAAGTCGCTAGACAACAGGCATTTGAAGGATTGTATACGGCGGAACCTGAAACGCATAAAGGAAAAGATTTTTTAGATCAATTCATCGTTGAGGACGATATATGAAAAAAACAAAAAGACAAACAATGGGTGAAGAGATTGCAAATGCTGTGAGCCATGGCACCATGGCTCTTTTCGGTGTCTTGGCATTGGTTTTATTACTCGTTAAAAGTGACACCTCGAGAGAGATTATAGCAAGCATATTTTTTGGTGTAGGGATCATTAACTTATATACGATGTCAACATTGTATCATGCACTAACAAATCCTGTAGCAAAAGACGTATTTAAGCGCTTCGACCATTTATCGATTTATATATTAATTGGTGCAAGCTTTGTTCCACCGCTTTTGTTGTTACCAGATCTTCAAACACCTTTTATTGGTCAAATGGGCTTGGGGCTATTCATGTTTATTGTGCAGTGGATGCTTATTATTATTGGTGTCATCTTTAAATCGATATGGGTGAAAAAATTTAATTGGCTACATACAACCATATTTCTGGCAATGGGATGGAGTGCACTAATCTTTATCAGACAGTTATTTGAATGGCGTGTCGGTGCTTTTTGGCTTATTTTATCAGGTGGCATTGCCTATTCATTAGGTATTTGGTTTTATGCTTTTCCTAAAGTCAAATATTTCCATTTTATATGGCATTTATTTGTTGGTTTAGGTACCATTTTACAGTTTATCGCTTATTATATCTTTTTATATTAACATGAATAAATGTTCATACTATTGATAAATAACCAAAAATCATGTATGATAGAGTTGAACGAACGAAAAAAAGGAGTTTATAATGAAAATAGTTGCAGTGAACGCTGGGAGTTCATCGCTCAAGTTCCAGCTTTTAGACATGCCACAGGAGCGTGTGATTACATCAGGTCTCGTTGAACGGATTGGTTATGAGAATGCTGTATTTAAAATTGAAGTGAATGGTAAAAAAATAGTAACTGAATCGAGTATACTTGACCACAAGATTGCTGTTTCATTGTTGCTAGATGGTTTGGTGAGTTATAAAATCATAGATTCTTTGAATGAAATTAATGGCGTCGGTCATCGTGTCGTACAAGGTGGCGAGATCTTTAAAGATTCTACAGTTATCACGGATGAAGTTGTTGAACAAATTAGAAGTTTGAATGATTTAGCACCGCTGCATAATCCTGCAAATATTACAGGTATTGAAGCGTTCCGTAAAGCACTACCAAATGTCGTTCAAGTCGCTGTTTTCGATACGACATTCCATGCGAGCATGGCTGAAGATGCATTCTTGTATGCAACACCTTACGAATGGTATCAAAAGTATCATGTTAGAAAATATGGCTTTCATGGGACATCTCACCAATATGTGAGTGAACGTGCTTATAAATTATTGGGCAACAAAGATGCTAAATTAATCGTTTGTCATTTAGGAAATGGTGCATCGCTTTGTGCTGTTGATGGCGGAAAATCTGTGGATACATCGATGGGGTTGACACCGCTTGAAGGTATTCCTATGGGAACGAGAAGTGGCAATGTTGATCCTTCGCTGTTGAAGTTTATCGCAGATAAGGAAAATCGTTCATATGAATCAGTACTAGATGATCTAAATCGCAATTCCGGCTATTTAGGTATTTCAGGATTAACCAATGATGCCAGAGATATTACAGATGGTATTGCAGCGGGTAATCATCGGGCGGTTTTAGCACAAGAAATCCAGGCGAAACGAATCGCCGATTACATTGGTTCGTATTATGTATACATGGGTGGACTGGATGCTATTATATTTACAGCAGGTATCGGTGAAAATGCACCAGATTTTAGAGAAGCTATCGTCAAACGTTTAGGTGTGTTAGGCACAAAACTTGATGACATCGAAAACAACAAACGCGGTGAACACATGATTTCCACACCTGATTCAAAAGTGAAATTATTCATTATTCCAACCAATGAAGAAGTAATGATAGCAAGAGAAGTATTGAGATACAAATAATATCTTGGGTCATGTCGACGATATGACCTTTTTATTTGCACCAATTGAAGACTAATCCATATTAGCTTTGGTATACTATAGGTGAGGTGAAACAGATGAATCATGGCGCTAAAACCAATAAAGAGTTCTATTTGAATCGTCGATTATGCTATTTTTCACTGTGGTTTTTTGGATTGACACTCGCTTATGTTTTCTTACCAAATTTGATTGGTCAACTGTTTGGTAGCTTATCAACTGATTGGGTGTCTTTAGCCATCATATTAATCGGAATTATTGCGGCCATTATCTATATGGGAGTACTAAGTTTTAAACATGATATGTATCAACGGATTATATTTCCGATTCTTATCTTTGCTTTAATCTCATTGATGATTGCTTTAGTCGACTTCGGTGAAGGATGGGGCAGGTATATGATGCTGATTGGTGCTATCATTCAAAGCATGGGCTTACTTTGTGTGGTGCTTTATGGCATATTCGTGCTCAGTCGGCAAAAAGCATATCAATTATTTGCCGAAATGGTAATCATTGTTCTGCTGCATGCGGGCTTTACTTTTGATGCTGCCATCATTTTTTATCCTGAGGTTTATCAAGCTGTTCCAATTTTTAGCATCATCAGTTATGTTCTAAGCATCGGCTTGATACATATTGCATACCGGATGACTGAAAACAATGATCCTAAGGAGAAAAATTAACATGATGAATCATGAACAACACTTAAAGAGCGGTGATCGGATCATTTTAACAATCAAACGGTTGGGGATTAACGGTGAAGGTATTGGTTACGATAAGAAACTAGCCATATTTGTGAATGGAGCATTGCCTGAAGAAGTCGTTGAAGTCAACATTGAACAAGTATTTAACAATCGCGCGATAGCCTCAATTATTCAAATTAAAAAAGCAAGTAAACACCGTGTTAAACCGTTTTGTCCAGTTTATGAAACGTGCGGTGGTTGTCAGTTACAACATTTAGATTATCAAATGACACTGATTGAGAAAAGAAATTTAATTGTTCAAGCGTTTGAACGGTTTCTTCCTGTAAAAATCGCCAATCAGCGTATCAAAAACACAATTGGTATGGACCATCCAACATATTATCGAAATAAGGCGTCTTTACCAGTTAGAAAGACGAAGAAAAACAAAATTGGTATGTATGCTGCAGGGAGTACGAAGTTTATACCAATCGATGCTTGTCCGATTCAAGATGATCGCATTAATAAAATCATGCAAACAATTTTAGATTTGATGTCTGAAATTGGAATAGATGCGTATGACGAGAAATATCGCAAGGGTTATTTGACAAACTTAATTGTTAGAGTCGCAACAGAAGATGAAGCACAGGTGACATTCGTATGTCATAAAGAACCTAACCGTCTCCTACAATTAGCTGAAGCGTTGATGATTCGTCAACCACTAGTTAAATCTGTGTTTCGTGTTTTAGAAAAAAAGGGAGCACACGAATTTTTTAATGATTCACTGATGAAAGTTACTGGTAGTGACTTGATTACAGAAACATTAAACGAACAGATATTCATGCTGGAGCCTGATGCTTTTTTTCAATTAAATACCACACAAGCCCATGTGTTTTTTAAAACGATGCGCGACATGGCAAAATTAAATAAATCCGACATCGTCATGGATGCCTATGCTGGCAGTGCACCAATTAGTCATTACATTGCTGCCGATTGTAAGAAGGTATATGCGATCGAAGCGAATGAAGCATCGGTTAAATCCGCTAAGCGCAGTTTGAAAGAAAACCATATAAAGAATGTTGAAGTCATTCACAGCAAGTTCAAAGATGTATTGGATACATTTAAACCGCAACAGATTAATGTGATGTTTTTTGATCCACCACGTGTGGGGTTGGGATTAGAAACCATTGAACTCATCAAAAAAGCGAGACCCAAACGCATTGTTTATGGATCATGCAATCCATCAACATTAGCGAAGGATATTGCTGCTCTCATTGACTTATACGTTTTAGATCAGACGATACCTATTGATATGTTTCCATATACAGCACAAGTTGAATCTGTCACGTTGCTTTCATTAAAATAGCACTTGTTATATACTTGACAATACTCAGTTTTTAATCCAAATTAATAAAAATCAGCCATCAGATGACCTTCATATGTATTCGATGGCATTTTTTGTCTATATGCACAAATTTCGTCCATTATGGGAACATAAAATGTTAAAAATATGTTTCCGACGTACACGAAACGACATATTTTCGAGCAATCTAGTTCATCCAAGAAAAATTGAATACGTCATATTACTTTCCTTGAAAACCATTTAACAAAAACACGTATATTTGATTTATGAAGGTGTTTTTTCTATTGAAAGATAGATTGCCTTTTATTTTTGGATGGGTAGAGAACATATTTTGATGCCTTTATAAATATTGTTAGTAAAAAAGATGGTTGCTCAAACCTGAACAACCATCTATAGTACTGATTTAAAATATGATGGTTTTTTTACTTAGTCCTTGACACGGATACATTTTAAATCAAGCAATGTTGTTTTTAGATCTTTCATTCGCTAATCAGCTTACGACTAATCATTTGTTAAAGTTTTTATTGAGTTTACTTTGAACACTTATCTCTTCGATTAAAATATCGTTTAATATCTTAAATTTCTTGATATCTTCAAAAATTTGATGATCGATATTGATATTTTGAGGAAACGTTTGCTTTCGATTTCTCATCGAAAAAATGAGCTGATCCATCATCACATCTTGTAATTTATTGTCTAAAACGAATGTTGGTTCGTTGCTTAATAGGTGTGTTCCAAAATAAGCATCATTGTTCGTTTTTAAGTCAAATAATTCAATCACACTTCGATATATATCCATTTGTCCTCTTACTAATTGCTGTTTTCCTTTTATGAGTCCTTCTTTGATGACGATACCATGACTGTTTACATCCTTATTGCCAGGCACATACAAGAAACAAACCAGCTGTTGCAGCAGTCTTCTTTCTTCTAAAGCAGATAATTTTTTTTCAAATAGCTTTGATATATCTCCATTTTTAATGCCACAACCATGGTCGCCATAAAATAGGTAAACAGTATGACTATCGATCTTAATAGAACCATTTTCATCGATAAAAAACCGCTTTATAACATCATCATAATAATCTGCAAATCGCAGATATTTTTTTGTTAGATTTTTCAAATTATGGGTTTCAATAAACGCCTTGTTTTTTTGTGGATAAAACTCAAAAGGGGTATGGGGCATCATAGTAATAGGAAAGAAAAACGTTGGTTTGTTTGCAGAAATAATTTTTTCGCGAACGGTATCTGCCAATTGATAATCACTAATCCAGGGTGTTTCATGAAATTTACCACGGCTATATTCATATGGGAAAAGATCTAGTATCCCACTACGTTTAGGCGCTTGTTTATTTGGAAAATCTTCTAAACTAAAGAAATTTTGAAATTCAATAATTTCTGGATACGCAAATTCTCTATTATAGAACTGTTTGTAGTCTCCGTGTACGGCTTCTGTATGATATCCGATTTGATTGAAATACTTAGGTAAGGTTGTTAATTCAATCTTACTTCTATATTTTTTTTCACGATTATTAAATTTTGACCAATACAATGAATTATATCCCGTCGCATATAGCCCAGCTAATGTCGTTATTTCTGCATCTGAACTAACACCTAAACCGACACTTGAATAAAATTCTGTAAAATCGACACTTTGCTCCAGTAAAGCCCTAATAAACGGAAATTCTTTTTCTAAAAGAGGAATATCAAGTAAAAACCGGCTCATTGATTCCATTTGAACTAATACAAGATTTTTTCCAGCAAATAAACCGTTTAATGAATGTTTTCCATTTAAAATTGATTCGTCTATATCAATACCCTTGGCTACCATATTCAAGTCCAAATTGTTACTGTAAACTTTGTTGTCTAGAAAATTCACATAACTGGTCTTGTTTTTATTGTATCGATTATATTCATTGGAAAGTTCTGAAAAATTTTTCTTTTTAGCTTTAACCAATGAATCAGGTTTAGATGTCAGTTTAAAAAGACTCGTTAAATAAAATGGATAAATGCCATAGTTTTGTATGCCAAAAGTTGCTCTTACTGCTTTTATCGTTAGATTTTTGAGATACATCTTTTCATAGTTTATCCATGTCAAAACCATAATCAAAATGGAAAGTAACAAAGTAATAAATAATGATAAATCATTAATTGATATAACGATTTGTTCCAAATTTGGCTTACCATAAAATAAGATGACTGATAAAAAAATAATAAAAGGTATAAAGACTATGATTCGATAATAACCAAACAGTTCATTCATTATTTCTTTAAACAATCCTTTTGAGATGCCTTTAACAGGATTCTTAAACATGTCGATACTATCTTTTGTAAAAGCATTACCAAAGTATAAATTGAAAATACCTATGGCAAATAACAAGAGATTGAGAAAAACCGTAATAATTAGCAGTACTATGGAGAACCAATATAGATTCTTTATGAATATTAAGATGGTAAACCCCACTAAATTAAGCGTGGAAGCATTCCCTAATATTGCATTTAATTTCCCATTAAATGTGTGTTTAAAAGGAACAATGTACTTGTTCAGGGATTGATGAGTAATCACAAACGTATTAAGCACATTTAATACCAAATACAATAAATATAATACAATAAACTCCTTAGTCATAGCAGCAGCCTCGTCTATACATATTTTTTCGTTTTTTAAGTGGGAATAGGATGTAATTGAACTAAATATTTAATCATCTCAATACAAATAAAATATTAGACTTAGATTTTCGATGATAAATTAAGACCAAACATCCATGTGATTAAATATACTTTACTAGTTATTCCTCATCTAACTGAGCAAAATACTGCATCACGTCATCATATCCATAATTATATATCCTTTTTGAATGTTCCGAAGAAAAATCCAGTACTTTTCCTAAACTTCTATTCGCTTTTATTTCATGAATTTTAACGTTTTTGTACTTCTTTTGTATGGAACGTAATGAAAAGAACATGGCGATTGTGATGCATATGATTTCATCACATCCAAAATCAATTAATGGTTTAACGGGATTGTTGTCAAAATATCCACCATCACGGTATTTCCTGCTGTTGCTCACAATTGGAGGAAATACAATTGGAATTGAACAGGATGCCAAAATTGTATCAATTTGTAGCTTTTTATCGATCTTTTTCAGCGGTATATATTGAATATGAGAGTCTTTTTGTATATAGTGTGCAAATGTTGATTTCAATAAATCTATTAATCCTTTATCTGCGTCTCCGGTATCCGCTACAGCAATAAAAACGTCTTTCTCCTTTAATACTTCAAAATCGATATGGTCTTCTAATAATTGATTCAATTTATTTATAGAAAACAACCCACTATCAATTACTTTTAGTTTTTGATCCCTGATGGTAGTTAATACAGAAGGATTATCTCCCAATGGATTTTCTGGAACGTTAAACCATATTTCTTTGGCAGTGTCTAATTTTCCTGATGCAACAAACATAGCATTCGCTGCGCCAATAGAAGCGCCAGAAAATGCGCTTACTTTTTGCAATATTCCGAGTTCTTCAAGTGCTTTTAGAGCGCCAATTTGGTAGGCGCCTCTAGCACCCCCTCCAGATAAACAAATTCCTATTTTTTTCATAATGCTATCCTTTCAGAAAATTCAAATGAAATGTCAAAATACGCCGTAAATCCGCAATTTTTTAGATGATTTTTCACTTCTATCATTTCTTAAATTCTCCTCCTATTATATGCTTAGTGATCACATTTGTTATTTCTAAAGCCTTTATTCATATTATATCACTCACATGTTACATTTGCAACGCATGTTACTTTTGTTACATTTAAATAAACAATACTAAAAAGCCGGACATCGCTAACATGCATATATATATAGAAAGTTAAATGAAAGATAAAAAGATAAATTGTAAACGAAATATTCGAAATGATGTTGTTTTAGATATTGTTGTTTAGCCAAATCATTCATAAATAGGATTAATTATGTCAACATGTGGCAAATATGTTGACATTTTTTATAAAATGTGTAAAAATCAAACTGAGTAGGAGGTAATTTGAATGGAATGGTATTATTATGTATTAATTGCTGCAGTAGCAGTATTATTAGTTGTGGTTTTAATCACCATATTCGGTGGTAAAGAGGCAGATAAACCTAAACCCAAGCCAATCGTAAATGAGCCGATTAAAAGACCTGAGCCTTTAAGGGAAGAACATAAGGATGTCCAGACTCCTATGGAAAAACAAAAACTTGAGGAAAAACCTAAAGTTGCCCCAGCACCAGTTGAAGAAACGGCACCAAATGAAGACAAAAACGCTAAATATCACGTGTCACAAAACAAAAATACGAAGAGTGAACGATATAAGGAGTGGCGTGTCCGTAAAGAAGGTTCAAATAAGACGATTAAGTATTTTCAAACGCAAAAAGAGGCCATTGAATATGCAGAAAGCTTAGCAGAGTCTGCCGGTTCCAGCATGGTGATTCATAAGACGGATGGATCCATCCGCAAGCAAAATTATTCAAAAAAAGATTAAGTTGATAGAAACGCACCATTGCGTTTCTTTTCATATATTTGATTTGTTTTCATGTAAAATATAGCGGAGGTGTTCATCATGTGTGGGAGAATCACATTTACCTTTTCAAGTAGTGAATTGGCAGATTATTTGAAAGCGCAATATCGCATTGAGGATCTTAAAGAGACATTTGATTTACCACGTTATAATGTTGCTCCTGGACAAGAAATCATTTCCGTCATTAATGATGGCAATAGCAATCGCGTCGGACAATTAAAATGGGGATTCATCCCCACATTTGCTAAAGATGAAATGATTGGCTTTAAAATGATCAACGCCAAAGCTGAAACGCTGTTTGATAAACCAGCATTTCGACAAGCAGCTATGCATAGACGTTGTGTGGTCCTGGTGGACTCGTTTTATGAATGGGACCCATCAAAACAACCTTATCGCATTTTCACAAAAAGTCGCCATATTTTTCCATTAGCGGGTTTGTGGAATACATATCAAAGGGCTAATGGTGACAAAGTTCATACGGTCGCTATTATCACAACCACCGCCAATCACCCGATGAAAAAAATTCATGAGCGGATGCCAGTCATCCTCGATGAACAAAGTCAACGCGTTTGGCTTGATATGAAAGAAAAACAAGAAAATAGACTAAAAGCTGTTTTGCACTCTTATCGCGATGACGATTTAGATATGTATCCTGTCTCTAGCTATGTCAACGCGCCAACGCACGATGATGAATTATGCATCAAGGAAGAAAAAATTCATGATTTGTTTTCAATTCACAGGGAGGAAAAGCCATGATTACATACGATTATGTGGTAACAGTGACTGCGGATGTGCCTGTAAAAGAAGCGTTTTTGAAGTATGTCGACGCCAGTCTCATGAAGGATTGGCAACCTAATCTTATTCGCATTGAAACCGCAGCGGGGTTGCTTTTTCAAAAGGGATCAAAGGGGTATCTGATTTATCAAGTAGACGATCATGAGATGCGAATGCAAGTTGCTGTCAATCTATGTGAAGGGACACTTTTTGATGCGACCTATCAAGTGCCGGGTGTTGTCAATCGCTGTATCAATCACTTTACTAAAAAAGATAATAAACTGTTTTGGAAGATGCTTGTCAATTTTCAATTTGATCATCCCAACATACCGGAAAAAGCTGTTTTTGAAGCAAAGACAAAACAGGGCATGCTACAATTCATTTCATCTATAAAAAACAAGTCGATATGATCTTTCATACCGGCTTCTTTATTATTTTTTTGATGTTAGCATTTTCATGTTGCTTTCATTCAAACTCTTGATTATAATGGATACACTAAGGAGGGATTACGATGGAAAAATATCGACTGAACAAGCATATTTTATGCATTGATTTAAAAAGTTTCTATGCGTCTGTTGAATGTGTGCTTGCTGGATATAATCCCTTTAATACACCATTGGTGGTTGCTGATAAGGAAAGGGGAAATGGTTCAATTGTGCTATCTGTGACACCCTACCTAAAGGATATGGGCGTATCTTCTAGATGTCGCATCTACGAGTTGCCAACTGATGTCAATATCATTTATGCGAAGCCTAAAATGAAAACTTATCTTGAGTACTCAGCAAAGATTATTAGCAACTATCTAGATTTCATCTCCGAAGACGATTTGTATATCTATTCCGTGGATGAGGCGTTTTTAGATGTCACATCCTATCTTGACTATTATCGATGTTCAGATATTGCACTGGGGAAACGCATTTTGGAAGCATTGAAAACGAAATTAGGGCTATATGCGACTTGTGGTGTAGGACCAAATATGCTGATGGCGAAACTTGCTATGGACATCGAAGCGAAACACTCACCTGAATTTATCGCAAAATGGCTGTATGATGATTTGCCGACCAAACTATGGCCGGTCACTCCGCTTTCAAAAATGTGGGGAATCGGTCATCGCATGTCACATCATCTCAACGTTTTGGGCATGCATACTGTCGGTGATATCGCCAATAGTAGCCCCGCTTTTTTAAAAGAGCAATTTGGTGTTTTAGGTGAAGAACTTTATTATCATACGCATGGTATTGATATGAGTTTGATTCAAGATAAAGATAATATCAAAAAAAATAGAAAAAGTTTTGGTTTGGGACAAGTGCTGTTTAGGGACTATAGCAGTGAGGAAATCATGCTTATTATTGAAGAAATGACAGATGAAGTGACAAGACGTTTAAGACTGGCTAAAAAGCAGACAAAATGCATCGCTTTACATATAGGTTATGCGAAAGAATTTGGTGGTGGTTTTTCAAGACAATTGACACTTGAGGAACCAACATCCAGTGTGCATGCCATTTACGAAGTTTGCCTAAGGCTTTTTGACATGTATGATGAAGGATTACCCATTAGACGCGTCGGTATTTCTTTGTCCCAATTAAGGACGCAAACACATTATCAGTATTCGCTTTTTGAAGATGTGGAGTCGTTAGCTAAAGAAGCGAAGATTTTGAACGTCATCGATCACATCAAGCATGATCATGGGGTTAACAGCATTAATCGTGCCTCCAGTGAATTGCCACATTCCACAGAAAAAAGGCGCAATGAAAGTATCGGTGGACATCATGCTTGAATATCGGGATCGCGGTATTATTAAATGGGCACCATTTGATGCTTTAATCAGCTATCAAAATGTTCTGAGTGAAATGCGTTATGAACGAAACAAAACTGATAAACCAATCTTATCCGATGATCAATATGAAACATTGAACTGTATCGTTCGCGATGCCATGAAACATCAAAAAACGATTCACATCACTTACTATGAAAAGGGCTATTTCAAACTGATTTTTGGTGTTATCAAAACTTATGATGTCATTAAAAACACGCTTGTTTTTAGAGAAGGATTTTGTATTGAGACACAACAAATCATTGACGCATCCATAGACTTATGATAAATTAATTATTTTGTGGTTGCATCATCTAAGTGTATATGTTACAATACGAAAGGATGCCTTTTGCATCCAAGATTATGGGCAACCATAACACATAAAAAAAGGACACATTAGACTACTCCCCCCCAAGTCTTTTGTTATCCTTTTTTCTTTAGTCATTTTGCTAAACGTCTTGCCATGAGTGCAGCGGCCATGCTTGGCTTAAGCAAAGGTTTGATGATTCTAAAATCAGGATCAATGGCTAAAATTTTATATTCGAGTTGATCGCGAAAATAGCCACTTGAATTGCCAAGTCCACCACTGATAACAAGCGTCTTGTTTTTGAGCTTCAAATGATGATAAACACCCTTGACAGCTAAAGCCAATTCATCGGTTGCAAGGTCAATCATGCGCATGGCATAGGGATTAAGATGATTGGCATATAGTGTTACAATAGGTGCTAAACTTGCAATTTTATTGTGTTTGCTATAAAAATCAGTCATCACTTGAATAATATCTGTGGCTTCGTAAAGGCCAATAGCTTTACCGATGGCTGTAGCAAATTCATCAACCTCATAACGACCATCGTAACATCTTATGGCGTAACGAATAGCATCCAGGCCTAGTGCATATGAAGAACCAAGCTCACCCTCTTTGTAACCCCAACCACCACAGCGATGCGTACGGAATAAGTCTTTACCAAATGCTGTCATCTGTTTACTGGCAATCAATACGATACCCTCTTCAAAACATAGACCAGTATATAGTGCATTCTCCATACGATGCCTGATGTATAATTTGGTTTCATCAGTTATAAAGGACAGCGTGTGCATCATACGTTCTATTTCAATAGCTTCAGGCAAAAAATTTAAACCATCTAAACCGATGAAAGCAGCATCAAAACGAATGTTTTGATTCGCATCTAAGAATGGTTTTAAAGCAATTCTGATGGTTGTTTTTATAGCTAGAAGATCGACACTACTCAAAGCAGTTGGTCCAGTTATGCACTCAAAAATAATATCCTTATGGGTATTAATTATCGTGATTTCTGTTTTTGATGTGCCACCGTCAACACCAAGAAAGAATGCCATATATCGCCAGTCCTTTCTATTATGAGGCTTCTACCTTTACGATATCTAAAATAAGGAACTTTGTCAAATGAAAATACTATATTTAAGCCCCAAATAGCATTTTATCGAATAAAAAAGCGTTTGATCAACGCTTTTAAATTTGTGCGGTTTCAATTGGATAGTAATAATTTCTCCCCACTTTGACAAAGTTAGTCCTAATCACCGTATTTTCAAGCAGTGGGAACATCATGGCAACCAAGAATGAATAAGGGACTGAAAATTGAATATTGTCAATCAAACCATGAATTTGAACGGCAATAAATGCGGTAAATATCAGGCGCTTCTCAAGTGACCAATCATCAAATATGAATCTAAATATTTGATAATAATGGACAAGCAATGCAATCAGTCCAAATATACCCATCGTTGCGAGCACATGGATAATGGTCGAATGATACATGAACAATCTACCACCGTGTTCGGCAACAAGAATGTCTATTGAAATCCAGCCTTGTCCAAAAAGAGGAGACGATTCAAATAGTTGCAAACCTCTAGTGTAGATCCAAATGCGACTGCTAGAAAAACTATCGATGCTCGAGCCTTCAAGCGTTCGCAAAAAGCCATGGTATATTTCAATTAAAACATCTTTGCTTAAATAAGCGACAAACAATGTAAGAACGACAATAAATATCGCATAGAAATAGTGATGATGCTTGCCATGAATCAATATGATGAGTCCAAGGCCAAATGTTGCAATTGCCAATCCGATGAATCCACCACGTGATTGTGTCAATATAATCACACTTGCGGGTAGTAATAATAATATCCAAAATAAGATATTTTTTGGTTTTTTAAAGATAAAATAAACATAACCAGGCAACGTTAATGTTAGATAATAACATAAGTCGTTGACATTTGCCCAACCGAGATTGCCACCCCAACCATGATTCATACTTGCCACCATGGCATCAATAAGCGACATATCTGTATAGAGTGCAATGCTTCTCATTATCTTGATGCCAAATTCACCGACCATCAATAAATTCATAATCAACATCATTTTGAAAAAATAGTCGATATCACCTTTCGTGGTATTTGACAAGAAGAAATAGAATAGAAAATAAATCATACCAACACCGGATATGGCGATTGCTTTTAAGCTTCTATCCGTATAGATTAGCGGAATCAAATAGGCAATTGCGATTAATAACAATCCTAACGTTAGACTTCTAGAGCGAAATTTGGGTCTAAAGCGAATGATATGCACAAGAGGTCCAATAATGATTAAAATCAAAATCACATATGGAAAACCGAATGTGTTCAGCGTATCGAATGTAATGACAGAATTGTTAACAACAAATAATAACGAGGTTAATAATGGTATCGCATAACGTGTATTGTCGTATAATGAGAGTATAATCGTCGAAAATAACACAATTGTAAAGATACCAATCATATTGAAAATGCTAAATGTAGTCACGGTATCATCAGCGCCATTAAGACTCCATGTTACAAGTGCGAATGCATAGACGATGATGATGTATAAAGTACTATTTAGAAATGATTCGATTTTTTTCATGTGAACTCCTTGAGTCATTGAAAACTAACTCATATTATACGATGAATCTATGAGTTTTGTCAAAAAAAATCGTTTTACAAATCTTTTTGTATGTGCTAGAATAATAGTTAGGTCACTTAAGGATAACGATGATGAAAAAAAGTCCCAATATAGCCATTATTGCAACTTTATCGATGTTAATCATTTTCATGCTTTTTATCGTCTTTGTTAATTTGAGTGTTAAACTCGATGCATTGGACGAGATTGATATCATCATGCCTGACTTGACACAAGTTCCAGATGGCACATATGTGGGGTCATATGAAGTATTTCCGCTTTCAGTAAGCGTTGAAGTTACAGTTACAAGTCAAGTCATAACAATGATCCTTATTACTGAAAGCAGTCTCTTTTTCGATCAGCAGGCAGAAGATATCATATCATTCATCTTGCAGTCACAAACGCTCGATATAGCATTTTCTGAGGATTATGAGCAAAGTGAAAAAATACTGTTGCTTGCTATTACCAATGCTTTAGAGGTTTTAGAATTCGCAGAAGTTGATGAGGCATAGCGTGATTTTATATAAAACGTGAATGTTTTTGTATGATTGTCCTTTTTCTTAATGATAAACTTTCAAAATCTTTCAATAAGTATTATAATACTTAAGTAAGGAGAGATTATCGCATTTGTGATTTGATTGGAATACGCTGTTGGAACAGCGTTTATCTATGATGAATATGTGTGGGGAGACCTAAATGAAAAATTTGACATTCAAAAAAATCAAGGGCGCTTTACCGTTTGTTTTAATAGACATCTTGGCAATTTGCTTAACTTATTTAGTTACTGTTTTTGCATTTTATATTTGGGAATTTGATGTGAACATCAATGAAATATTAATCGCGTTACCTTTTATCGTTCTCGCTCATTTTATCGCGTATTTGCTCGCTGGTGTCTATGGTATGCTCACTGAATATTTTGGATTTGAAGATTTTATTAGAATTGCTTTTGCTACGATTGCTGTTAATGTACTCATCGTGGTTTTTTTATTAGTAACAAAAATGACTTTTATGTACAAAACAGCGTACTTCTTCATCGTCTTTTTAGAAATCGGTTTTGTGGTTTTTCCACGCATTTTGAAACGTGTTATCAATTATTTTAAAATAAATTGGGATTGGAATAAAGCACTTGGCAGGAGAACCTTAATCATCGGTGCAGGTTCAGCTGGTGAACAAGTCGTTAAAGAAATTTACCGCAATAAAGACCTAAACAACATGCCGATGTGTTTTCTTGATGATGACGAGGAAAAACATGGCAAACGACTCATGGGCATAAAAATTGCAGGTCGTTTATCTGAATTGGATTATTATCTCGATTTATATCGTATTGAAGAAGTTATTATTGCTGTGAAGGATTTTCCACGTAAAAGGTTACAGGAAATCAGTGAAACTGTCACGCGCAGAAACATCCGATTTAAACGCTTATCGGGTATAGTGGAAGACCTTGGCGAGTGGAGACCGATTATTTCAGACATTCGCATTGAAGACTTATTAAATCGTGAAGAAATCGTTCTGGATAATGAGAATATAGAAAAATATATTGAAAATGAAATTGTATTAGTCACTGGTGGCGGTGGATCTATCGGTAGTGAATTGTGCAGGCAGATCGCCGATTGCCATCCAAAACAATTGATTATCTTTGATATTTATGAAAATAATGCTTACGCAATACAACAAGAACTATTACGAAAATTCAAAAAGGAAAACAAATCATTAGATTTGCATGTATGGATTGGCAGTGTCTATAACAAAGAAAGAGTTCACCGTTTGTTTGAAACTTTCAAACCAACTGTTGTATTTCATGCAGCAGCCTACAAACATGTACCACTCATGGAAGATAGTGCTGTCGAAGCAGTGAGAACAAATGTCATAGGGACATACAATGTTTCTTCGATAGCTAATGAATTCAATGTGAAGAAATTCGTCATGGTCAGCAGTGATAAAGCGGTTCGATCCACCAATGTGATGGGAGCGACCAAGCGCTATGCAGAATTAATCGTGCAGGAACAACAAAATCACAGTACATCAACTAAATTCAGTGCGGTTCGCTTCGGTAATGTACTTGGCAGCAACGGTTCAGTGATTCCGTTATTCAAAACACAGATTGCAGATGGTGGTCCAATTACAGTCACTCACCCTGAAATCAGAAGATATTTTATGACGATTCCTGAAGCGGTTGGATTGATTTTACAATGCGGTGTCTTTGCTAATGGTGGGGAAGTATTCATTTTAGATATGGGAGAGCCAGTTAAGATTACTGATTTGGCCGAAAAGATGATTCGTTTAGCAGGTTTAAAGCCTAATGAAGATATTAAAATTGAGTTTATAGGTCTTCGTCCTGGTGAAAAACTTTATGAAGAGTTGCTCGTTGATGGCGAACATGAAAATCAGTGTCAAACGCCACATGAAAAAATATTCATTGAAAAACAGCGTGATGTTAGAATTGATGAGTTGAATTTGGATAAGATTTTCCAAGAATTGGAAAAATTAACAAACGAAGAAGTGAAAGTATGCCTTGCCGCTACGATTCCGACTTATAATAGAAATGGTAATGGTGTCAAGCAGGATCAGTATATAGACGATTAAGGTGGATAGTGAAATGTGCGGAATTGTTGGATATGTGGGATCGGATACAAAAGCAAAAGATGTGGTCATGAATGGCTTAAGACGTTTGGAATATCGTGGTTATGATTCAGCGGGTATTACGCTATATAACGCACGTTTTCGCATTTTTGACACCTACAAGGATATTGGTCGTGTCGAACATCTGGCGCAAATTTCTAAACTCGCTATGCCTTCAACCATCGGTATGGGACATACAAGATGGGCAACACATGGTGCAGTTACTAAAAATAATGCACATCCTCACAGCTCACAATCTGGACGTTTTATTGCTGTCCATAATGGTGTCATTGAAAACAGTGATGAACTGAAGAAACAATATCTTTCAGATATATATTTTTCAAGCGACACTGACACGGAAGTCATCATTCAAATGATTGAAAAGTTGTCTATTCAAATGAGTGTTGAAAACGCCATATCCACGACACTGAAACTATTGGAAGGATCATATGCATTACTTATTATTGACACACATAATCCAGAAACGATTTATGCTGGTAAAAACAAATCGCCTTTGGTCTTGGGAAGTAGTAAAGATGGTCATATCATCGCATCAGATATCATGGCTTTATCCGATTATTGTGATTCTTTTGTTGCCTTAAAAGATGAAACATTCACAGTTGTTCATGATAATCGTGCTCATTTTTTTGATTTAAATCATCAATTGATTGAACCGGAATATTTAAAGATTGATAATGATTTCTATCAAGCTGAAAAAGGTGAGTTTGAGCATTACATGTTAAAGGAAATCTATGAGCAACCATCTGTTATCAGACGAATTATCTCGCGTTATTTGCTGGATGAAAAGGATGAAATTGATGAACATATCGCCCAACAGATTGAATTATCAAACCGTTTATACATATTAGCTGCTGGGACGTCTATGCATGCTGGGTATATCGGAAAATTTCTTTTTGAAAAATATGCACATAAACCCGCTGAAGTACACATTGCTTCGGAATTCGCTTATGGTCAACCATGGATTTCTGATAAACCATTTTATATATTTATCTCACAGAGTGGTGAAACGGCTGATCTTCGAGCCTGTTTAACCAAAATTAGAAAAACAGATGCAAAAGTATTGACAATCACAAATGTGAAAACCTCAACTTTAGCCAGAGAAGCTGATTTTAGCGTTGATTTACTTGCTGGACCTGAAATCGCTGTGGCATCAACCAAAGCTTATGTTGCTCAAATTGCGATATTAGCGATTCTGGCGGATAAAATAGGCGCCGGGTTGGACATTAAAGCATCGCTTAATCGCGTGGCTTTGGTAATGGATAAACTGTTAAAAGAACAAAAAATTTCGGAAATTGTTAAAGAAAAACTAGTCAAAAGAAATTGTTTTTACATCGGTAGAGAATGTGATTATTATACGTCGCTCGAAGCAGCTCTAAAACTAAAAGAAATTTCATATATTCAAGCTGAAGGATTCGCCGCTGGCGAATTGAAACATGGAACGATTGCATTAATAGAGAAAAATACACCCGTCATCGCTCTGATTGGTAATCGCGAATTAAGCGCTCATACACGTTCTAATCTAAAAGAAGTGATTGCTAGAGGCGCGCAACCAATTGTTATTGCCATGCGTAATGCATCTTTATCATCAGATGACATCATTGTTGAAGATGTGCATGAAGCATTGACATCAATGATTATGGTTGTACCAACACAATTAATTGCATATTATGCGGCACTTGATCGTGATTTGGATATTGATAAGCCAAGAAATCTCGCCAAGAGTGTCACGGTAGAATAGGAACATTATGGGAAAATATTTTGGAACCGACGGTATTCGTGGTAAAGCATTTGAAAAACTTAATGCAACTTTGGCTTTTAGCGTCGGTCAAGGATTAAGCAAAGCATTTGATTGCAAACAGGTGGTGATAGGCTATGATACGAGACAGTCTTCACCCATGCTTGCCTATATGATAGCATCAGGTGCGCTTTCACAAGGCATTGATGTTCTTTTTGCTGGTGTTTGTTCAACACCGATGCTAGCCTATTATGCTAAAATAAAACAAATCATCGGTGTGATGATTACTGCTTCTCACAACCCTTATACAGACAATGGCATTAAGGTGTTCAATCGCGGTTATAAATCCAATGAACAAGAAGAAAAAAGCATTGAAGAGATAATTGATCATCCGATGCAAACAATGAAACCTTTAGGAAAATTTGCCTTAGCAAGTGATTTTGAGTCCTTATATATCAAATTATACAATACTTTTCAAGTATTTCAATCACCATTAAAGATTGTTTATGATAGTGCAAATGGCGGGAATTATCTTATTGCAAAGCGTATTTTCAAGCAATTTGCTCCGACGGCTATTCAAATTGGATGTCATCCTGATGGACTTAATATTAATGTCAATTGTGGTTCAACACATATGGATCATGTCTTAGCTTATGTTAGACGACATGACTTGGATATCGGTTTTGCTTTCGATGGTGATGCAGATCGACTGTTGGTCTGTGATCAAAAACAGGTTTATGATGGCGATGAAATTATTTACATGATTGCTAGATATCTTAAGCAAAAAGGACAATTGAAAGATCATCACATCGTTTTAACTAAAATGAGTAATCCTGGCTTACTGAAGGCCTTGAAGGATAACGGTATCACATATACATTGACAGATGTCGGTGATAAATATGTCAGTGAAGTTTTATTGAAAAACAATTATGCCATCGGTGGTGAGAATAGTGGTCATATCATTATCAATTCGTTGTTGCATACCGGAGATGGTTTACTGGCAGCCATCTATTTACTTCATGTATTGACAGTAGAAAATTGCCATATAGATGATTTATTATCGCAATATACACGCTATCCATATCGTTTAGAAAACATAAAAAATGTCGATAAAAGCGTATTAAAAGAACCAAATACGATTGCTTATATAAACGATTTAAAGGTTTCATTAGGTAGCCATTCATTGTTATTAGTAAGACCGAGTGGAACGGAACCGTTCATACGTGTAACTGTGTCGCATCAAAATGCAAAGACGGTTGATGAGACGATTGATAAAATTGTAAATTACATCAATAAAAGGAGTGAATAGCATGGATAAAATATATAGTATTGTGCTTGCTGCAGGTAAAGGGACAAGAATGAAAACAGATTTACCGAAATGTGCTTATCCTTTACTAAAAAAACCGATGATTGAATATATTATCGAAAAATTGGAACGTACATTGATTGATGAAAATGTCGTCGTTGTTGGACACCAAAAAGAAGTCCTCATGGAAATTCTTGGTGATCGTGTTTCATATGCAGAACAAAAAGAACAATTAGGTACTGGTCACGCCGTGTTATCGGCTGAATCGCGTTTGGCTGAAAAAAAGGGCATTACGTTCATTTTACCAGGCGATATGCCGCTGATGAGCATTGATTTAACAAATCAAATCATTAAGGCTCATCAAGAAATGGGTAATGATTTGACAGTGGTTTCCATGTATTTTGAGAATCCTACATCTTACGGTAGAATCATTCGCGACGACTATGGTTCGATTGCTGCTATTGTTGAAGAAAAAGATTGTTCCAACGATCAAAAACGCATCAAAGAAGTGAACTCTGGGGTTTATGTCGTCAATAATGAAGATTTATTTAAAGTACTTAAGAAAATTAAGAAAAACGAAAGAAAAAACGAATATTACTTAACAGATATCGTATCACTCATGCGCCATGATTATAAAATTGGTTCATTTGTTGTTAATGAATCGTTTATGATGATGGGTGTCAACGATCTTTATGCTGTTAGCATAGCAGAACGTTATTTGCGTGATGAAATCAACAAAAATCATATGTTAAATGGCGTTCAAATGATTTCACCAAACACCATTACCATCGGCCATAACGTACAAATCGAACCAGGTGTCATGATTATGCCTAACACGACGATTACAGGAAATAGTGTTATTAAGGAAAGGGCAATCATTGGTCCAAATACTGAAATTCATAACTGTTTTATTGATAGGTTCACCGAGGTAAAGCATTCATTGTTATATGATTCATCTGTGGGTGAATATTCTACAATTGGTCCATTTGCTCATTTAAGAGATCATGCGGAAATCGGTGCTCACAACCGTATCGGAAATTTCGTTGAAATCAAAAAATCGAGCACTGGCACCTATACAAAAGCTGCCCATTTATCGTATATTGGGGATGCCATTGTAGGAAATAATGTTAACTTTGGATGTGGTTCAATAACGGTTAATTATGATGGTGTTAAAAAGCATTTGACGAGAATTGGCGATGATGTTTTCATCGGATGCAATGTCAATCTAATTGCGCCATTATCAGTTGAAAGCGAAGTTTTTATTGCTGCGGGGTCAACGGTTACTGAAGATATTCCTAAAGGATCTTTATCAATCGCTCGAAATAAACAAATTAATAAAGCGGATTATTACCACAATCTTGTCAAGCCAAAACAAAGTGAAGAATAGCAATAACAATGGGTTAAAAAGGTTTATTTGGTTTTGAATAATCATCATATGATATAATATAAATGATACTAGAAAGTTGGTAATGTGAATGGAAAATGGCAACATAAGTGAAAGAGAATTCAGCTTATATGATTTATACCTTATCATTAGTAAGCATCTTATATTGATTTTTTCGCTTGCAGTTGTTGGTGCGATTATTGCAGGTTGTCTTGCTTGGTTTGTCATTGACGAAAAATACAAATCTGAAGCACAAATTATTGTACAGGTTGAAATATCAGGAACGACTAATGAATATGATTATTCATCTTCGCTTCGTATCGTCAACTCAGTTACTACATTACTGTTAAGTGACCCAGTTTTAAAGGATGTTAATCAAAATTTAGATCTTGGGTTAACAGATAACCAATTGGGAACGCTTCGTAAGAACTTATCGGTGACGTCAAATTCAACAGATTTGTTTATTGGTATCAGTTATGTCTCGACGGATCCAAAATTGGCACAGGATGTCGTCAATCAAGTGATCGATAGTGCAATATACGTCACGAATGGTGGTTCTGATATAGAATTTTTAACAGGTGTTATCGTGAGGATTAGTGAAGCACCACTCGGCATATATGATTCCCCGAATAAGCCACTTTATGTCATCATTGGTGGATTGCTTGGTGGTATCATCGCTGTCTCCATCGCTTTGATCAGCGGATTCTTAGACAACACATATAAATCAAAAGAAGAAATACAAAAAGACTTGGATTTGCAGGTTTTAGGTTCAATTCCTGAATTCAAAGTAGAGGAGGATTTTTAATATGTTAGACGATAAGAAATTTAAGGATCTCCTCGGGAAACCAAGAATTGAAAATTATGCTTATTTAATCGCTAAAAATAGACCGTTATCATTTGTTGCTGAATCTTTCCAAAAAATTGTATTAAATATTGAATATTTGAATGTTGACAACAACTATAAAATCATACAGTTTACATCTACAAACCCTTCAGAAGGTAAATCTACAACCATATCTAATATCGCCTATTTAATGGCCAAAGAAGGTAAAAAAGTGTTGTTAATGGATTTGGATTTACGCAAACCGAAATTAAATCGCGTTTTTGATGATGTGGAAAGCGCCAGTCTTACTGATTATTTGACTGGCAAAGCATCCATGGATGAGATTATCAAGACATCGCGTGAACTCGATATTGACTATGTTATCAACAGGGAATCATCAACGGCTGTCATCAACTTACTGAAATCAAAGAAACTTTCTGATCTATTGTCCTTGTTAAGGGAAAAATACGATTATATTTTACTTGATTCCCCACCTGTTGAATCAATATCAGACGCATTATATATCACAAAACTTTCAGATGGTGTTATTTTTGTGATAGGCTATGGACAAGCGAAAAAAACAAGTGTCAAGGACAGCGTAGAATCATTACGAAATCATGGTGCTAATGTGTTAGGGGTTATTTTATCTCAAGTGGAGATGAAACGGAAATTACACACATATAACTATTATTATTTGAGTCAAAAGGAAAAACGGAAGAAAAATCGTTTTTAAAGGTGAGTGAATGCCAGTCATTGAAATTGGAAATGTCTATTATTTTATGTATATTGCGATTGCCTCGACATTAACAATTATTGCCGTTCTTTTCTTGCGCAATCGCTCTGATCGTTTTAGATATTGGTTCATATTCGCAATCATATTGACCAATGTGGCGATCCATTTTTTAAAATTATTGATATTTCCATATAATGATCCTTATTATGTGGAATTTATTTGGGTTAAAGCTTCTTTAGAAAACATTTGTGCGGTCACTGTTATTTTATTACCGTTGCTATATTTCACTAAAAATAAAATCCTCAAGGATTTTATTGTTATGCTAGCGATAGCTTCAGGTATATTGGCCATTGTTTTTCCGGCAGATGCGATTGGAGAAACGTTCAATGCTGTGCCAATTTTATATACAAAAGGTGCATTTGATCTTGAAACCATTCGTTTTTACACCACACATTTCCTTCTGTTCTTAGCCCCGTTTTTAATGATGCATTTTGAACAACACAAGTTATCTATTCACCGGATCATCTATGCACCGATGTTGCTAATTGGCGTTTTGTTTATCATCTATTTCAACGAATTATTTCTTTCACTTTTAGGTTGGGTACCTTCGGTTCGTGAGATGATGAACACATTGGGTAGAAATCCATCACTAATTTTCGGTATTAAGGATTTAGAGTCACTAAGCAGTATAGGCGTATTACTTAAAGTGCTTGTACCTAAATTCTTAACCGTAAATCCTTTGACTGGTGAGACTTTTTATTGGCCCGTTGTCTGGATGATTGGTCCGGTGCTCATATACGGGTCGATGATGGCATTTATATTCGCCCTTATTTACGACAAATCAAACACTATCTTAGCGCTTGCTGAACGTTTCAATTTGCGTCAAATATCAGAGGAAGAGGCAGAAGATTATACAGGTATAAATCACGAATAGCATTAGGGGACTTACCCACAGTCAATTTGATACCACGAAGGAGCGAAATTATGGCTGGTTTTGAATATCAAAAAACAGATAAAGTATTCATTTCTTACTATAAAAATGGCGCTTGGGATCAAGGGAATCTCGTTTCAGATGATCACATAACCATTTCTTTGATGTCTACAGTATTACACTATGGACAAGCGGCATTTGAGGGATTAAAGGCATATCGAAGGAAAGATGGTCACGTGCAACTTTTTAGAGTTATCGAAAATGCCGTAAGATTCAAACAATCGTGTGAACGTATTGTTATGCCAGGTTATCCAGTAGCAAATTTCATCGATGCAGTTAAAAAGACTGTTGTTGCCAATCTAAAATATGTTCCCGCATATAAAAAAGGCACCTTATATATACGTCCACTCATGTTTGGTATAGGTGATCATTTAGGTCTAAAACCAGCAGAATCATTTGTGTTTGCGATTATCGTTTCACCGGTTGGCTCATATTTTGATTCGCAACTAAAACCGATGAATCTTCTCATCAGTGATTATGACCGTGCAGCGCATTTAGGGACAGGACAAGCGAAAGTTGGCGGAAATTATGCAGCGAGCATGTTACCGCAAAAACAGGCAAAAGAATTAGGCTTTGCTGATGTCTTGTTTTTGGATCCACTTCATCATCAAAACATTGAAGAAGTCGGGGCTGCAAATTTTATAGGCATTACAAAAACAAACGAATTGCATACGCCAGTTTCAAAATCGATTTTGAATGGTATTACGAAGCGAAGCATTCTATATCTAGCTAAACAGCAATTAGGCATGACTGTTTTAGAGACTGTCATATCTTTCGATCAAATCGATATGTATGCGGAAGCTGCAGCATGTGGAACTGCTATGGTTATCACACCAATCGGTTCAATCACAAAAAATGGGATTAAACACGAATTTTTATGCCATGATAAGATGGGACCTGAGACGATGAAACTTTATGAACTGCTTATCGATATTCAATACGGAGATAAAGATGATCCTGATGATTGGATAACATTGATTAATGATGAAAGATAGCAGTTAACGGCTATCTTTTTTTATATCATTAAAATTTCATTAAGCATAGTAAACTATAGTA
>WOYI011263151.1_pt1 | contig 40712 bp, 48 predicted proteins | sample 6423411 | NCBI WGS metagenome assembly WOYI01 (sample SAMN13441803, study PRJNA592873) | oil field metagenome | biome: oil field; feature: oil-well bore; material: oil-contaminated soil; isolation source: oil-contaminated soil from oil-well borehole | place: Germany: Wietze | collected 2016-10-18 ... | reverse complement strand
GTACTGACCTGTGCGCGCCTTTTCCTGATGAACACTGTACTCAAGCCCGCCGTCTTCACAGATTTCCACGAGGCGTTCCAGTTTACGTTTCTTGGCGAAATTGAAGCGATAGGTACGCTTACCACTTAGCGCGACGCGCCCTTGCTTGGAGGGGTAACTGCCATCCGCTTGGAACGCTATCTTGAAGCGCTCCAAAGGCGTCAACTTTTCACCACGGTCAACGGCAGCCGCAGAGCGATACATACGGCTCTCCGCACTCCCCACAAAAGATGCACCTGCATCCACTACCTTGTCACCGCTTTTACGGCGCTTCCACAACATCCGATGATTCGGAGTCACCAGTAGATCGCACTTTCCGTGAAAATCAGTGAACCGCACCATGTGCCCGTTGTAATCCATGCGTGTGCGCTTGAGAGGCTTGACAAAGGTGTAAGTTCCATCAGGATGTACCTGCGCCACCTTGTCCGTGCGCTTCAGATCACGAAACAGTACCCACCCTCGCGGAGTGAGTACCGATGTCTCATCATCGTAGCAATCGGGGCGAAGCACCACCTTGCCGTCGCGCGCCAGAATCTTGGGGCGCAAGTCGTGGGCGAATCCCAGCGCGTCCCACAGGTTGAAGCTGTCCGACACGATGGACAGGATGCCTGTCGGGTGTTGGTCGATGAGGCGCTCGAACACCTGCAACTCCGCCAAAGCCTTACGGCTCTTGTAGTTTTCGTCCAGCGCCGCCTCGTTGACAGCGATTCCAGAACACATGACCGCGTGCTCAGTCGCCGGAACCGATGCACCGACCAGACCGTTGTCCCCGTCGTAGTACCGCTGTGCGAAACGGATAGCGGGAAGCGTATCGGTGCCCTTGAACGACACCAGGTGACCCGCCCCGGAAGACGCAGCGGCATAATCGTTTTCCAGACCACGGTAAGAAAAGTCGTGACCTTGGAAGTCCACAGCGGCGATGTCGCTGGATTGCATCGCACGCACATCGAGCAGTCGGCGGTTCGACCACGCGATGGTAGCGCTGGTGATGGGGTGCCACATGTTCGCGGAGATGGTGGTCTCCAGGTAGTTGGTCAGCCAGAAGAACCGTGGGTCGGTGTTTTCGATGGTGAAGTATGGAACACGCAGCGGGACGATGCTTCCCTCACGGAAAGCCCGAACACGCAACGGGAGGTGTCCCACGGCGTGCAATTCGCGGAACTGCACGTTACCTACGATGTTAGGTCCGAGTAGGTCACTGACGAACGCCGCGTAGCTGTCGAGGACTTCTTCGAGGTCGGTGGTGGACAGATCGAAGAACACTTCCCACTTCTCGTTGAGACGGTAGAGGAAAGCTTGCAGTCCGAAGAACACCGTGCCTTCGGTGATGTCGTGGTTGCGGGTACCGCGCGCGGTGAGGTTGGAGTACACCACTTCGGTTCCCTCGGAGTACATGTAGCGGTGTCCAAGCTTGTAGGCGTCCGTCTCCAGAAGGACATCCAGTGCTTCGTCAAGTACGTTGCGTTTCATCTCTCTACCTTAGCATTGTTTCTCGCATTTTGAGGGAAACACCCTCACGGACGTGTGTCGCGGTACTTACTCCCCGCAACGACTGCGGACGTGGCGTGCCAGGTCTCCTGGGTTCCTTCGGGGGTGACGAGCAGGGATGGAGAAATGCCCGCCTTGATGGCGGTGTTCACGCGGCGCGTCTCGCGGGTGTACTTGGCAAGCGCTGCGCGGTACACCTTTTCACGTTCCGCGCTCATGCGCTCCACCTGTTCGGCGCGGGTGGGCATGTTGTGGTCGCGCATGAACTGTAGGGCGGACTCTTCGGAGTCGAACCAGTGGTCCAAGTCTGCATCCGTGTCTTCGTACTCCCGCCCGCTGTAGTCCTCCGTGGTGTAGTTGTAGACGATCAGGTAGATGTCGGTGCTCATCCTCGCAGCTCTCGTGCCGTAGGTTCCATCAGCAAATCCAGCATCAGCGGGTCGTTAACCCATGACGGCGCTGGTGTTTTGACGTTGCGGATGACGGGTCCGCCGTACATACAGTCCTTCGCGTGCGCCGTGGCGTTCCGCCACACGTCAGCGTGTTCAGCGGGACCGTAGGAGTATCCGCAGGTGTACTCACACTCTGCGATGAACTTGTCACCCTCTTCAATGTCGCGCATGTTGTCTTTATCCATTCGTGTAGTTGTGGTCTTCGTAGTTATGAGATCCACGCACTTTCCAGTGTCATGGTGCGCAGCGCACGAACCCCGATGACGGTATTCAAGAGGTGTCCCCATTTGACAACCTCTCCGCTGTCCAGCGTCCAGAACGGGTAGAAGTCGTCGTCCTTCTCTCCCAGTGCGGAACGCTCTGCACCGCCATCATCAGTCCACGTCACTCTGGCGGGAACGAGGGGTTCCTTCAAGAAGCCTTTTGGGGTCTTCTCGAAAGGTATTGTTGACGCGGACATTTCAGGTCTCCTCGCTGTGCGCTAGATGTAAGGTAGCTCGCCCGTTTTCACCGATGAACCGCAGAAGACCCTCCCAGGTGATGTGCCCGCCGCCAACGGAAGTACTCCACAACGTCTTGTCGCCACACGCCTTGCTGCGCGAAATCCGAACGCGGCGCGCTGCGTCTTCCCACGTCACCTCGGCGGGGTGACTCAGCATCTCGGTGAACGGAGAGCCCTTTGCGCCCTCTGAACAGCCTCAAGACAGCCCTCCGACAATCGAGGTGATGACGGGTAACAGCGGTACTACGTTCACAAACCCGAACCCCACTGAGTTCTCCGCTGCGGAGCGCAAAGAATCAGTGGTGTAGATGGTGGTGTACTGGTGCGCGAGTGCGTTCACTCCCTTGGTAAACCCACCGTGGGACACCCACAGGTGCATCTCCACGTTCGCAGGCATGGCGTCCGCGAGAAGCAAGAAGGTTCCGCCGCCGTCGCAGATGTCGTCCACCACGAGGTACGCGCCGCCTTCCACTGCTTCACGCGGAGCGATGTACATGCTCAGCTTTCCGGTGTGGGGGTCGCGGTGTTTGGACGCGGTGAGCAATGGAAGACTGAGAGCTTCGGCAACAGCTCCTGCCCGCCCCCGCGCGCCCGCATCAGGGGCGATAACCCCATCCAGTTCTAGGAGTCGTGGGATGTACCTGCTCACCAGCGACGGGAGGTCTACCATGTGGACGCTGACCTTGTGTTCGCTCGCGGCGCGAAAGGTGTCCAGCCACACTGATGAGTGCGGGTCCAGAGTCACAATGTCGGTGATTCCTGATTTGGCTGCCAGCACCGCGTTGGCGTGTGCGGGGGAAGGGGAATCTTTGTCTCCACGGGCGCTGGGGAGGTATGGGAGCACCAGGACGCGGCGGTCGAACTCACGGAGGAGGTCTGCCCACGCGTAGATCAGCGACCAGTCAGGCGTGGGCGATGAGACCCACATTACCTGCGTCCCGCCGTGGACTTCGCGGTCCTTGACACGGCGCACCGTGGTATCGCCCATGGGGTACGAGAACACATCGAAAGCCTGTGGCAGGAGCTGTTTCCCCACGGTGTCGTAGGCGAAGAACTGACAGTCCGATTCCATGCCCTGAACATAGCGTACTTACGCGCAATTTGCAAGTAACCAGCGTATCCGCTACGATAACAGTGTTCGTAACACAGCCCGTAATGACTGTCGTAACGTACCCCGTAACGAGAGGCGTAACAGTGTCTGCACCCGTGTGGCTGCTTGACTTCGATGGTGTGGTCAACGCCATCTCCAAGCGCGGCGGGAAGTCGGTATGGGATCGCTGGGCTTTTGACCGCATACCGCATCCTGACCCTGATGAGGACATGGACGGTGCCACGCTCCCACTCCTGTGGAGCCCGTACGTGGTGGACATCATCAACTACGCTGTGGATCGCGGCGTGGACGTACGGTGGCTGACTACGTGGCGCGAGCACACAACTGTGCTACCCGCCGTGATAGGTGGACTCCCTGTCCTCCCGTGGCTGGACGAGGACATACTCACCGCTGCGGGCGGAAAGGTGGATGTCCTCAACCAGCTCGGTCAGCGGTGGAAGATGGACGTGTTCCTCGGGCTCATTCCCGATGATGTTCCTGTGCTGTGGACAGACGACCACCTTGATATAATTCTGTACCGTGCCAGCGACAAGCGCCGCGTACTCACACGCAAGGGCGGAACCACTCTCATCGCTCCGCGCGAGAACATCGGGCTGTCTCAGCGTCAGGTTCGCGAGATACGTGAGTGGGTAGACGACTCAACTAGCTAGGCAGTCGCGCAGCGGGTCTCTTGACTCCAGACCCGTGACGTACGCGCCAACGTCCGTGAGGAACGACCTGACTTCTTTCGGCGCGGAGTCTCCTCTGGCGGACATGTACGACCCGGTGAAGCACTCCTGAACGCTGGTCGGGGACACAACGCTGTCGGTATTTCCCAAGGTGTACATGATGGCGTCGCTCACCGCGCGCGAGGAATACACCACGGGAACGATACGCCCCTGTTCTATCGCGTGCCGCACCCATGCGATGTCCCACGCCAACCAACCGTCCGCACAGAACGCGGGCTGTGGGAAAGCAGACCCACGGCACAATGGAGCTAGGTCCCCTTTACCCGAATCCCACTGCACGAACCTGACACCCGTCAGGGTCACCCCGAGGGACTCCCAGTACGCCACGAGGTCGGTGAGAGTGTCACGTGCCGCCACACTTGCGGAGCTGTCCGTGTAGTTCTCCACTGTGACGAGCGGGTCTATCTCCGCGAGAGCGGTACCTCTCACCACATTCACGCACCCTGATAGCACCAAAGAGGCAGCCGCGAAAGCTACCACTTCTTGAAAATGTATGCGCGCCATGGTGTCCCCAACTTTGTGTTGAGTATATATTAGCACCTAACCGTCGCTATGCGGGGACACCCCGAAGCGTCTACGCGTTCATCCCAGCTTGTTCGCGCAGGAGCGCCCGTACCCGCGAGACAACGACGCAGTGTCGGACAGCGGTTTCGAGCACATGAGGCACTTGCCCGTGGCGTGCCCATACGCAGCGGCGACAGCGGGGGGAACTTTCCGCGCGTCAGGTGAGGTGCTCTCCATTTTCGTGAGCAACTGCTTACCCGGTCCGCCCGCAACGATCATGGAACGTCCCCACCGCCCGCGCTGCCAATCAAAGGACTGCACCGTGTGGGGCTCTCCGTTCTTGTGACCGACCTTGACCAGGTTCTCGTCCTCCACAACAGTGGAGTCGGCGTACGTGGGAACGACCGCGACTTTCTCTGTCACAGGAAACGATGGACCCGAGAAGCACATACATTCCTCTACGGGATGGTGACACTTGCCGCACGCCGTGTTGTTCCCGGATGCTAGCTGCGCTATCGCATCTTCCAGACTGGGCTTTCCTATGTACTCAGGGAACAAGGGAGCGTCACCCTCCGCCGTGCCCCCGATGACCGACATATCCTCTCCCTCGGAGTCGATCAGTCCCCCGGATTGCACCACATCACCCCACGGCTGTGTGTGGCGGTTTCCCTCGGCGTCCGCGTAAACAATGCCCATGGGATCGGTTCGGATGTCCCCTTGGTAGGACTCTGCCCACCCGGAAACGTCCATGTCATCGCCCGTGTCAGGGTCGATCAGAGTTCCGCTGTAGGGGATGTCCGACACAGGCTGATAATGGTGTTCACCGCTGGCATCTGTGTACACCAGGTGCTTCTCGGGCGTGACCCTCGACGCAGCGGCGTCCGCCTGGCTGCGGTAACCCTCCTGGAAGGCTTCCATGACCGCGATGTTGAGCGGGTCACCGGGTTCACGCCCTTCGAGGAACTTGGTGACTTCCTCATCCATGATCGGCGCAGCGGAGGCGTTGCGGTGGTAGGCGTTCTTGCCCCGCGAGCGAATACGGTTGAGCGTGTCGGGCAGCTTGGCTTCGGCAGCGGAGATGAATTCAGGCTCCACGTCGGCGGAGGCGATGAATCGGTCATGGTGAACACCTTCCCCGACACGAAGTCTGGCGGAAGACCCCACCTGGGCGTTTGCCTTAGGGGACACCATTGTCAGGGTCACGGGACCGCTGCCGTACCCTGTCGAGTTGCCGTGTAAGTGCGCCTCCGAGCGGTCATGGGCGCGCAGCTCCACGTTGTCGTCGGCGCGCACCTTGGCAACTCCGAAAGCGTCCACCTTAGCGTCGTCAAAGGCGTACACCTCCGCGTTTCCGTCTGCCATGAGGCGCGCCTTGTTGTGCACGTTAACGACACCCGAGCTGATGTGCGCCTGCGCGTCGTTGTCGATGTGTGCGCTGGTTTTGGCGTCCGTTGCCCCACCGCGCTCACGGAATGTTCCTCCGAGCGCGGTGACACGAGATCCCCTGCCCGCTGTGGCAGACCCGCTCATAACGAACACGTGATGGGGCTTGTTGTTGCCGTCGAATATGCCGCCGTTAACGTCCACGGTGAGGTCGGGCACGTGTGCGGTGAGCGTGGCTCCCTTGGCTACTTTCAGGATCACCGAGGTGGGTGCGACGATGTCGTAGTCCTGCCCGCGTCCCTGCGCGTCTGGACCCATCTCCACGGCGGTGTCAGAGGTCGCGTTGGCAAGAACTCGGGTCAGTTCGTCCTGGCTCTTGACGGTGATTGTGGGCATGCGGGTAGTCTACGCCAGGTGTCGCACGCGAAGTGGGCAACATTTCCTGTGCAACGTAAACCCCTCCTGTACAGGCACTTCATTTCAGGAAGTATGCGGTATAGTCTTAGGGGACACCGTTTATTTAGGAGATGCACATGTGCCGCAACAATCGCCGCTGCCCGTCGTCGCGCGGACGTAACGTTGGTGGGCTACGCCCCGCGCGTGACGTGTACACGTCCAAGGTCTCCGCGCTGGCGTCCGACCCCGCGAAAGTAAATAGTGTCGCTCGGGCGTCCTTCACCAACGCCTCACTGGACTTCATCCGCGAAGCTCTCCCCGGAAAGCCTGGATTCCAGGCGATGGCGATGGCGCGAAAAGAGATGGCGGTGGAAGCGCTGAAAATGGTCGCCCGCGACCCGTCGTATGTCGCGGGCGACGAACCGATGGTGGGAGCGGCGGGTGTGTACGAAAACTGGCGGAGGGACGGGCATCTGGACGCGCCGCCCTACCATCGTCTGGACGCCGCCACGGTGAGGGACGTGACACACGCCTGTGAGGCAGCCACCAGGGAAGCGTTACAGGTCACCACGGACAAGGAACGTGACAAGGCGGTGCGTATGCTCAACCGAGATCTGGACGCGGCGTCGCTGAACTCATTGACAGCGTTTCACGGCACGACGGGGAGTAGCGCCGTGCTTGAAGACGCCGTGGATGAAATGAAGTTCGGCAGTGGTCACCTACCCACCGCCCTGCTCGCCGACGCGGTGGCGGCGTCCAACATGTCCGTGCACGGGCGGGATGTCCGCGCCGCTGAGCACTGGCTTGGACGACTTGGAATCGACCCTGGCGATGTAGATGTGGTGATGTCTCCGCAACGGGAGCTGAAGCCGAAGACGGGCGACCCCGAGAAGGACAAGGCGCTGGCGGCGCGCATTGCACGCGAATGGGACGGTGAAGGAGAGCCCAACGCGCGTGAACTCAGCAATCGCCTGCGAGCCATCTCCGAACGGAACGCTGACCGTGGGTTCGGGGTGGAATTCGCGCGTTCGGACCGTGGTGACTCCGAGTGGACGGATGTCCGTGCAGGGGTGGTCAAGGATGCGCTGTCCAACGCGCTAGAGGGTGATACCGACATCTTCAAGCGCACCTCGCTCGTGGCTGCAGGGGACGAGAAGCTAGCACGTAGACTGCTATCTGGCGATGACGCGGCGCTGGAAGAGTTCGGTGACGAAATGCTTCGCCTGGAGGAACTTCCTGCGGGTCTTAGCGGAGGTACCGGAGAGCGTGCTATCGAGGAACGCGCGGTTCGCCGACTTCTCATCGACGCGGGAGTGCATCCGAAGCACGCGCAGGCGAAGTGGTTACCTCCCGCCGCCGCGCAGCGGGTGAAAGAGGTCATTCGCAAGCAAGTTCTAGCGGCGGGTGAAGCGATGTACAGCGATGAGGACTACGGTCCCGCGTGGCGTACACGTCCCCTGGAAGAGCGGGCGGACCTAACTGTAGCGGAGCTGTTCACCGAAGAGCCTGACTACTCGCAGAACTACCGCACCGTTCACTCCGAAGTGGGTTACCTGCTGGCAAAGGCGACTACCTCCGCTGCGCGAGCACGGCAAGTTGCGGCGAGCACCCCCAAGGATGAAACGCTGCCGCTGTTCTAGCGAAGACGTGTGTAGATGAGCATGTCTCGGGGCTCCCCCGCGATGATTTCCCATCGCTTCAGCGTGGTCTCGTAGGTGTACCCCGCCGCCTCGGCAACACTCACCGACGCGGCGTTCCACGTTTCGATGTGGAGGGTGATGCGGTGCACCCCGTCCTGCTGCAGCAACCACTCGGTGACCGTGCGCACCGCGTCGGACGTCACGCCTTTCCCGCGAAACTGCGGAAACGTCCAGTACCCCAGCGTCACCCGTCCGTGGTTTATGTCGCGCAGCGTCACACCCACATGTCCCGCTACATTTCCGTGGACATCGTACACCATGAAGGGGAGCGCGATTCCCGCACCGCGCAGACGGTCCAGCATCTCGATGTACGCGACACTCAATCGCTCGTCAGTTGCGGGCGGTACACCGAATCCTCGTGCAATGTCGGGAACCGCTCCCGCCGCGCGAATAGCGCCCGCGTGCTCACCTGACACCGGACGAAGCTCCACCACCTTTCCTCGGAGCGCGGGTACGTCTAACGGGCGTATCAGTGCCCAGGCGGGGTAAGGCATGGTTGAGGTCTCCTCGAATGGCGTTGATACAACGTTAGCATCGAAAGCGGGCACCTCCCTTGGCGGAGGTGCTAACCTCGTGTTAACATGATCGCATGACTGAACCAACGCCTCCTGTCTTCGACTTCCCCGAGGACAAGTCCCCTTCACGACGGACGCGCGCCGCTGTGATTGCTCTCGTGCTGACTCTCGTGGTCATCACTGTGGGAGCGACACTGTTCTTCCTGAAGCGGAACACTGCCCCGAGTGATCCCGCTGCGCTGGACTACTGCGCCGCGACCGAAGAAGGCACCACGCTGCGCTCCAAGCTGGTGTACACCGACACACGATTCTTGACCACCACGCCCGAGCAGGTCAACGATGACGAAAACGGACGGTGGTGTGTTTTCGGTCCTAACTACGACACCGATCTGTGGTGGGTGGCGGTATATGTAGGGGAAGGCAACAGCCTGTACGGAACCATGATCGCGGAGAACGGTGACAGTGACGACGCCACCCGCGCGGTCCTGCGTTACCAGGGCATCCCCGCTGTCAAGTTCGCGCGGGAAGGTTGGGTAGGTTTCCTTGCCCAGGACGAGGACGGAGAGCAGTGGACCGCATTCCGCGCTGGCGCAGGAGGAATGCTCCTGCACGAAATCGCGCGTTCGGCGGAACTGCACGCGGGGAAGAGCGCCCCATGACCGCCAACGCCGCGCGGGTGTCCCGCGACATCACCGCCAAGCACGCAGGCGCAGAGGTAGAGGCGCGGATCGAAAGGGAAATACTTAAGTCCAGCATCGCGCGGGTGTTCACCGTTGCGGGAAGCCCTGACGGAGAGGGTGGCACACGGTGGGATCGCGTGACACCGAGTGATCCTGACGTGGCACTCCTGGACGGCGCTGTGCGGCTGAACTTCGGCGATGTCACCGTAACCCTCAGCGATGAGGTTGCGGGACGATTGGCGCAACGCCTGGTGTCAGCACTGGAGGTGTCCCGTGCACAACGTCTGATGTCCAGTGGACCTGTGGCGGACATGATGGCTGAATTCATGCGGGAGTTCGGCGGAGAATCCGCGCCGTAGAGCTTGCGCGCGAAGTGGCAGGGTGCTAATATGGAACTAACACCACCACAGGAGACCCATCATGACGCAGCGTGAAATGCTCATCTACGTTGACACCCTCGGGAACAACAACAAGTTCTATGAGCTGACCGAACTCCCCAGCGGGGGCGTGTCCGTGCGCTACGGGCGTGTGGGGTCCGAAGGGACCACACGGGCATACATGGGATACGGTGCCTACGAATCCAAGAAGCGCGAGAAGATGCGCAAGGGGTACGTACCTTTCGCGGGTGATAGTTCGTGCGCAATACCCGCCCCGAATAGAGGCGCTGACGCCGAGAAGAGCGTGGTGAAGGGGCTGTTCACCAAGAACACCGCCGCCTCTTCCACGCTCGCCGCCACGCTGGTGTCCAACAACCGACACAGCATTTCGCTCGGCACTGGCGGTAAAATCACCGTCAGTGACACGGGCGTGGTGACCACCGCGCTCGGTCCCGTCACGCTCGCGCAGATCACCGAGGCGGAGGCGCTCATCGCCGCCATTGAGGCAAAGATTCCTCCTGCCAGCGCCGCAAGCCCCACTGACATTTCGCGGTACCTGACGCTGATCCCACAGCGCATCTCGAACCTCCGTAACACGGACAAGTGGCTTACCATGGAGTGGGTTCGTGAGCAGCGCGACCTCCTTGACGCACTGCGCACGGCGGTTAACCTCAACACGCCCACCGCCGCCAGTGACGCCGTGGAGCCTATGAAGGCGCGGCACAAGCTAGTGGAAGTTCCCAAGGGCTCCAAGGTGTTCAAGGACATCGAGAAGCGTTTCCGCGAGAGCCTGAACGCCGCGCATGTGGCGGCTAACTACAAGCCTGCGCGGGTGTGGGCAGTCACCGATGAGAACGCCCCCGAGTGGGACACGTTGATGGAGGAGCGGAAGTGGCACCGCACCTTGTGGCACGGCACCACTGCGGGAAACGTACTGTCCATTCTCCGTACCGGGCTCATATGCCCGCCCTCGTCGGACTCGCGGTACGCGACCTCGGGGCGGATGTTCGGTGACGGGGTGTACTTCAGTGATCAGTCCACCAAGAGCCTCAACTACGCAGTTGGTGCATGGAACCGCAACACCGGAACAGGTAACCCGATGATGTTCCTGGCTGACGTGGCAATGGGTCGCGAATACCGCACCACCGCTGCGGACACCGCATCATCTGCCACCCGTACCGCTCGCACGGGAACTGACCACAAGGGACGCCCGCACACGTCGCTGTTCGTGCGTGCAGGAACATGTGGCGTCCGTAACAATGAGATGATCGTGTGGGATTCGGCAGCAATAAAGATCACGTACCTAGTTGAATTCGAAAGGTAAAGGGGCACCATGAGTAACGTCAACAGTGTTGCGGTAGGACAGGTGTGGATGGACAACGACCCGAGAGTGCATCTAAACGGGCGCAGGTTCGTGGAAGTCATTTCGGTAGACGCCACCCACGCCACAGTGAGAGGGTTCCGAACACACGTGGCGGCTAACCGGAAGACACGTAAGGTGTATTCGAAGACTACCCGTATACGCCTGGACCGATTCAAGCCCACCAGCACGGGATATAGACGGGTGTCATGATGCCGGTCCACTCACCTGAGGTGCGTTCCTTCGCCGCCTCCTTGGCGAGCAAGCACGAGCAGTACCTGCCTGCGTTCGTGAACTACTACACCTGCGGAGAGTGCAACAAGCACCTCCCTGGCGGGGAGGTCCAAGCGTGGCCGTGCCCGATAATCCGTGAGCTTGTGTACGCAGGGCTGTACCCCACCGAGCTGGCTAAGCCAGACCCCGAATACCTCCGTTTGAAGTACGGGTACAGCCCCCGCTGACTTGCGTGTGTCACGCTACGCTGATAATGTGGGGGTAACACCACACGCAGGAGACAACCATGAGCCGTACCAGCATCACGCTTTCCGAGAACGATTACCAACGCGCGGCGGAGGTTGCGCTGTTCGGTAAACTTCCAGTCCCTCCCCGTGTCAATCCGGCTACGTGCGAGGCATACCTCATCGAGCTGGCTGCGCCCACCCCCGACTACCTTGAAAGGGATAGCTACAGCCACGTTGTAGCTATCGTTTCGCGCGGAGCGATGGGGTCGTACACCGAGACCATCACCGTGTTCGCCGCTGACTCCGAGGGACACATCGTGGAACGCGACGAAGACTGGGTGAACATGCTCGACGGCGGAGAATCGTCAATCCACTACGGCTCCAAGACTGTGGACGGCGTTCTCGAAGAGTGGGGAATCACGCTGTGACGCCGCGTAACGGAGAACGCGCACCAGGTCTCGTCAAAGCCCTTGCAGGGGCGGCATTCATGGTGCTAGCGGCTGGTGTAGCTACGTTCATCATTAGCTCCACATGGGACATAGCGGAAGATTCCCCGCGTACTGTGGTGCAGGTACGCTGATTAAGCGTCCACTCTTGCGCGTGGCATGAGCACCGAATACGTTGGCGGACAGCACATGAAGCAAGGGAACCGCGTTCGTATCATCTACGACCCTATCAAACCAGGACTAGTATCCTGTGTACCCGCCACCCATGCGATTGGCGTAGAACTTCTGCAAAGAAGCCCCGCCACCAGGGTCAACATCATAGCGATTCATGATGTACCGAACTGCACTGGCTCCAGAAGCCACAGGGTCGTAAATGTTCAAAGACGTTCCTGCAACGTGGTTTCCAGCGAATGTTGTCGGAATGGTCTGCCAGATACCGCGTGACGACTGTCCGGGGTGTCCGTCCGCTGCGGGGGCACCGATGGCGTTTGAGTCGGTGAGGTTCACCGCGTCAGGGTTGCGTGACGATTCCTTCTCCGCCATGAACGACAGGACTTCGTGCCACTGCCCGCGAACCTTCGGGTCGTTGGAAACTCCGTTGAGGTCGAGTGCCTTCTCGATGGTGGCTTTGAGTTCTGAGTCGGTCAGCACACCGAGCCCCGTCTTGTCGTAACTCACCTTGGACACACCTATCGCGTCTTCACCAGACGCCTTACCCGCGCCGAAGCTGATGTCGCTTTTCCCTTTACTACCCTTTCCTGACATCTCCGAGGAAGGCTTCATGTTCCCCGCCAAGCTCTTGAACATCTCGGCGGGCATCTTGTACATACCCTGCGGGACTTGAGACATCTGCGGCATCTGTGGAGGTGACATCTGCGGCATCGGCATGGGCTGCATCGGCATGGGCTGCATCGGCGGTTGCGCAGCGAACATCGGTGACCCTAGACCGCCTGCACCTGCCCCTGCCCCACCACCGCTGCCACTGGACAGCTCGGTTCCGATACCGTCAAGGGATTCCCCGTTGTCCTCATCGGTGTCTTCCAGGTCACGGGAACCTTTACGGGTCTTGTCCGCATCCTCCTTGGCGCGGTCAACCTCCGCGTCGGACTCGCGGTTGCCCTCGTCCAGCGCGCTGCTGATTTCAGGGTCCATCCCTGCACTGGCACCTGTTTCGGCGTACCCGAGAGACTCTGCGCCCGCAGCGAGTGGGGCGTCCAGTGCTTCGTTGTCGTTGTATACCTGACTCATGGTGGCACGTCCCTATCAGTAGTCGCCGAAGCGTCGGAATTCGCCGCCCGCAGCGAGCTTTGAGAACATCAAGTTCGTTCCGCTCTTCTGGGCTTCAATGACCTGTCCGTTACCCACGTACACCTGTACGTGACGCGGCGGTCGTCCTGCCGATTCAGGGAACACCATATCCCCCGGACGCGCCTCCGACGCGGAGATAGGCTTCCCTGACCCGTACTGCGACTGGGACGTGCCGTTGGGGTCCACTCCGAACAGTTCGGCGGTCATCCACCGTGAAAGACCTGAGCAGTCCACGCCCGTCTTGTTGTAGTCGCCGAACTGGTCGGCAACTCCGCCATCGCGGGTTCCACCAGAAGGTCCGGGCTCCCCACCGTGCCCGCCGCCCCACGTGTAGGGCAGGTCCATCCCCACGATCTTCTGCGCGAGTTCCTGCACCTTACGGTCGTGCTCGTCATCGGACAGCCCGCCCGCGAAGTCGGACTTCTCCCCTGGACCCTCACCCTTGAGTTGGTTTATCAGGTCGCTGCGGTTGGGCGCGGAGTTCATGTCCGCTTGCGTCATCTGCGGGAGTCCGCCCGAGGGGGCACCTCCACCGCCTGACGGCGAACCTCCACCCATCTGGGGCATCTGGGGCATACCGCCACCTGCAGGGGCAGCGGTCTGCTGGCTGGGAAGCGCGGAGGACAGAGGGTCTTTACCGAGTCCGCCTGCTCCTGCGCCGCCCTCACCTCCTGCGCTCAGCTCGGTGTCAACACCCTCAAGATCCCCACCGTTTTCCTCATCGGTCTTATCGAGGTCGTCATTGGCTTCATCGAGCTTTTCGCTGTCCTCCTTGCCCTTCTCCGTTTCATCGGTAGCCTCGGCGTTGCCTTCGTCCAGAGACCCGCTGATTTCAGGGTCCATACCTGAGCTGTCTCCGTTTTCAAAAGTCAGGGTTCCCAGCTCCGAGCGCGCCGTACCCGTGGCAGCGCTGATGCCATCGGTGTCCCAGTTAAGTGTCATGTCAGTTTCTCCTGGCTAGGTGGTGAGCTAGATGGTGTACACGTCGGCGTCGATGTAGCCGAAGGAAGACTTGGCATCCGCTTCGTTGGACTCATGCTGGTCCGCTATCCACAGAAGTCCGCCTGCGTCGTACCGAAGCTGGTCGGATAGCTTCTTCAGCTCATCACGGTATTTGTCCCCCGTGTGTGCGAGACCTTCCACCGTGTCCGCGTAGATGGGGGCGGGCTGGTTGCTGCGAGTGAACCTCGCGGCTTCCGAAGCGATTTTCCCGCGAAGTCCTTCCGCTTCGGTGGAGAGCGCGGCGAACGAATCCGCGAGGTTCTCCAGTTTCGATGACAGCGAGCGAAGCTGGTCAGGGTCTATGGTCAGCACGTCAGTGGACCCCAGCAGGTGCTTACCTGCAGTGGGGTCTGCGGTGACGGGGTACGGGGAGGTCATTTACTCACTTTCATGGGCATGGTTCCATGGTGGCATAACAATGGTTAAAACCGTCTGTATTCAGCGCATAGAGCGTGTGTATAGGGGTACTGTACAGCTACCCGTTGAACATTCCTGGAGGGGGCGGGTTCCCATATCCCGGAGGGGGATATTGACCGCCAGGGGGACCATACGGCGGCGCACCGTATCCCCCACCACCCATCGGCGGCATACCGCCCATCGGAGGATCAGGCGGATACGACTGAACGTGACGCGCGGCGGAGGGAGGGGGAGGCTCGTCCAAGGACTTCGGGGAGATGTAGCGGACGTAGCTGTACGCGAACCCCACGACAATACCCACCGACAGCACCGCGAGAAGTGCACGCGCGGTGATACCCGTGTCCTGTAGCGGAAGCCCGAACAGGTGTTCCTTCTGGCTGCTGACCAAAAGCCCGAAGCGCACCAACGTGTTCGATGACGGCTCCCACAGCGTCATGAGGAACCACAACACCACCCACGCCCCCATACCCTGGGCGATGCGTGCGTATAGCTCGTCTCTATCTGGAACAACGGACATATCCCCAGTATCCCACGCCAGAGGAAGCTATCGGGTTGAACCGCCGTCCGCCGCGTCATGGGCGCGGACAAGCTCTTCAATTTCCTTGAGAGCCGCCTCTACACGCTGTGGGTCCAGACGCCCCGAAGCTACAGCCTCTGCTCTGATGTCGCGCCAGTCCCGTGCCATGTCAGGACGCCACGACGACAAGGCTGGCAGTGTAGGCGGTGAGGGGGACACCGATAGGGATGATGACCGACACCGAGGGGTCAGCGATGAGATTCCCCCGAAGAATACCTACCACCTCTTCGCCGTTGGCGGTGTTTGCCCACACAGGACCGCCCGAATCCCCGTGGCTGGAGGGGAACTTCGCGTGGATGCGTCCGCCCACCACTTCCACCAGAGGTCCGCACCTGTCCCCCGTAGAGACGCCATACGAACACAGGGACACAGGGACACCCTGCACTGACGCCGCAGCGAGTTCCTGTACCAGGATTATCCCCTGCGGGGTGTACGGCACCCCCGCCTTGGGGTTGACGTACGACGTGTTCAGCGGGAGAAGTGCGTAGTCGTTGCTTGTGCGGTCGTTCACCGCGCCGAAAATGTTGCTTATGTGCTCACGGCTTCCGTCCCCGCGCACGCGATACACCGCGTCACCGTTATCACCGCAGTGACCAGCGGTGATGGCGGCGTAGAGCTTTTCCCCCGCAGGACTGCGGTAGCTCACGTACGGACCTACGGTGCATGTGCTGGCAGTCGCGTCAGCGTGCACCACGTGTACCTTGCTGCCAGGCAGCACAGGGGGCACAGGGTCAGCTGTGGCGACCTGCGCCCCCATGACGCTTACGAACGCAGCTACAAGCGCGGCGGTTGTCACGCGGAGCACGTTCCGTGGCAGTGTCATACGACAAGTCTAACTGGCGCTGAGAACACGGACGTTCGGACCGATGTAGGTGCGCATCGTTTCAGCAGACACCACCACCGTGGAGCCGTCGCTGGCGAAGCCGTGCACGATGCCGATGACCGTGCGAGTGTTCACGCCCTTGATGCCGTACACGGGACCGCCTGAGTCCCCGTCACGTGTGGGCGCGGTGACGCTGAATGATGCGCCATCGAACTTCCCCGTGACAGTTCCTGTAGTGACACGCGTGACGCTGCCGTGGACTACGACATCCTGCCCGACCTCGTAGTCCGCCAAACCGTGATGGTCGATGCCGCTCACGCGAACATTCTTGATGCTGTCGAATTGGACCACACCTATGTCGGAGGTACCTTGCGCCAACGTGTGGGAGATACGCCCTACGGCGTCTCCGTTGCGCCGCGCGGAGACGCTGACACCTACTTTGCCGCAGTGCCCCGCCGTGAGTCCCCCGTACACCGTGGTGCCGTCTTCGACCCACGTGACCAGCGGACCCAGTGTGCATGTTCGCAGCGCACCATCCACGCGGAAGTAGAAACCGCTACCTGCGGTCAGCCGCATACTTTCAGCGGAAGCGGGAGAAGCCGTACCGAGAAGCGCGCCCGCGAACACGAGCGCCAGGAGCATGAAGCGCCCGACAGCTCCTCCGCGCCGCGTGGCGGTCATGGGGTGTGGTCCTTTCCGTGGGGTACAGCGGTCCTGTACGCGACCACCACGGTACCCGCGAAGGAGGGAGACTTCTACACGCGCGAGGGGACGTGACGTTAGGCGATGACCAGCGCCAGGTGCGCGTAACGATGTTAGGAACAGCAAACGTAGCGGTGCACGTAATACGTGACGTAACGCAGGGCGTAACGCGCTCCGTAACGTAGCGGCAGCCTGCGTGAATCAGCACGGCTACATGGCGTTATCGTCACGATAGACACGGTACCACACGAAAGACCCCCGTCACCACAGTGGCAACGGGGGTCTTTACGCAGCTAACTTCAGCTAATGGCACGTGGTGCTGGCGCGGGCGCGAGGGCTCCGCCACCAACGCCGCGCTCACCGGGAAGTGGCTCCTCGGTGGGTCGCGCCTCTTCGTCGGGGTTACCAAGTTGCGGACCTACCTGTCCCACAGCGCCATCCGCCAGACCGCCCGCACCGGGGTACGGACGCAGCGTCGGGGTGACTCCGGGGATGTCTTCCAGATCGGGACCAGGAGCTACAGGCTCCGGGGTGATCGTGATCGTCTCGGGAGCTGCACCAGCGGGGTCGCACAGGTACGGGTCGAACGGACCAGTGCCCTCGATGGGCTGTCCTTCGACACCTTCCTCGTCTTCACGAGGGGCGTCTTCGAGTTCGTCAGCGGGAGCCAACGGGACGTTGCCTGTGAACAGCTCGGGCACTCCCTCAGGAGCTGGGACTGCCGATGGCTCGGGAATCACGATGTCGTCGCCCGTGGTGGAGTAGTCCACCGCACGCTGTGGCAGGCGTCCGTCTGGCAGCGGGTCGCACTGGTCGGGGGCAATGACAGCGGTCACCGTGGCGGTGACCGTCACGGGGGCGACACCATCCGTACCTGGTGCTGGGTCGGCGTAGGAAAGTCCCAGCGGCGACAGGGCGAGAGCGCCGCCCACTGCGCCGAAGGCGGCGTAGCGAGCTACGCGCTTCGCACGGTGGTTCTTGGACATCGTTTCTCCATTTCGTGCGGATTCTAGGTTTACGTGTTGAAGTGAGTGTATCGCACGTCCCTGGCGCGCGCGTGAAACACGGAAGTAGCAGCCGCGCACGCCGCGCGAATCGTTGCGGCGCAAGGTGCCAGACAACCAGAAACCCCCGCCCGAAGGAGGAGGCTCAAGGTTGTCTGGCTTCTCAACGGGCTACTTGGTGCCCACGATGGTTCCGCCCGCCGCGACGATGCTGTAGACGTTTTCGATGATCACATGGTCCTTGTACACACCTGTGAACACGCCCAGGGCGTAGGTGCGTTCCTTGGCACCGATCTGACCGTTGTTGATGGTGGCAGGCGCGCCCGCCATCTGGGGGTCGAGCTTCACGCGCTCATCGGGCGTGACCAGAATCTTGGTCTGATCCGAACTCACGCCCGCCACCGTGCCGCATGACGCCAGGGAACCTATGGTCTCAAGTTGGCTGGCGTCGGAGTACCAGCATACCTTGTTGCCCTTCGACCCGCTGATGTCACTGAGAGGGGCTTCTACCGTGATCTTTCCACCGATGTTGGACGCTACGAGAAAGTCCCCGTCCACCACGTCCTGAGACGCGGCGATGACCCCGATGTTGGTCTCGTTGGTGTTCGGGTCGTACGGCTCGGCGTACGAAGTGCTGTTCACCTCACCCACGAAGGTTTCCTCGCGGTCAAGTACCGGGTTGCCTCCCTTCGGGACATATCCGAAGGTCACAGGAGTGCCTTTCCCCTGCACGGCGCAGTGCCCTGCCGTCAGCACGGACAGGGCGTTGTCCATGCTGACGAACCACCCTGAGGTGCACACGTGAGCGGTATCGCCCTCACCGATGGTGATGTCCACGCCAGGGGCGAACCCCGAGGCAGTACGGGCTCGCTCTTGGCTGAGTTCTGGACCTGTGTAGGAGCTGCGTACGGGGGTTCCGTCAGTGGTGCCACATGCCGCCAGCATCATGGACGCGGCGGTGATAGCGACTACCCCCATGGAGGTGCGGGTGCGCGACATTGTTCGCATACCGCGATGTTAACATGACATTAGCACTACGTGCAAGGTTAACCCATGTGACGTGTGTCACATGGTACGCGGAGGTTACGGTCTATCGCCCGTTTAGGTGTTGCTTACACATTATCAGTGTCGCGCGCCGTGCACAAGCCCTAAAGCGATATTCCGTAGAACGACATGCACGCATCGCGAACCGCGTCACGGTCATGAGAGTCGCTGTCTATCAACACGTATCCGTTCATCTTCCCGTCCAGGGCATACGCGTCCCATACCGCGCCCCACGGGCTTCTACCGCTTCGTTGCACATGTTCCATCAGGTGCACTGCGCGGTATAGCACGGGGAGCGGAACGTTGATCATCTCTGCGGTGTACAGGGCGCGTTTCCGACCTTCGTTGAGCACGACCCGCGCGCCGAGTTCCAGGACGAAAGGGTGGGTGGGGTGTAGTAGCGGCATCAATCAGTCCTTCCTGCGGGAAGTGCTTTAAGCACACGGGACACCAATTCTGTTGACTCCATCTTCTCCTGCCATGACGGCGGAACCGACATGCCCGCGCGGGACAGCGCTTCCATAGATCGTTTCCACGCCACACCCGCTTCGGGAGCGGGTGTGTTCTCGTCCAGCGCAAGGCGCAAGGCGGAGGCGGCAGTGTTACGGTGCTTCGTCGCGGTTTCCGACAGCACCGCGCCGCCAGCACCGATATTCTGCTCAGCCTTGTTGCGCGCGTTACGGTCCGCCGCTTCCCAGGTAGCGACCGCGATGCGCGACGCTTCCACGAAAGCCGTGGACGTACCTGCGTCGGAAGGCGCGGTGTCAGTCAGAAGTGCATTCGCGGCGTCGAACGCTTCGTAGAATCGCATGGTGGCGGGCTCGGACAAGTCCCACAGCAAGCGGCGTGTGAGAGCCACATCCATCGGAGAGAACTCGAACTTGGCGAACTCACGGGTCACCTGCTCAAGATTGGCGCGTGCTAGCTGCCACTCGCTGAGCGCGGACCCTGTTTCTGCGCGGGGCAGCCCTTCATTCGTACTACGCACCGCCACGTCAGTGTACTTGCGCTGGGCAGGGTCTTTAACGTCCAGCACGCTCCAAAGTCCAGGCTTAGACCCTGCACGCAAAGGTGCCGACTGGAGCACCGGGAAGAACGTCACCGTGTCGTACCGCAGTGGGGCGTCTACCGCTACACGTTGCACCACACTGCACGCCACAGCGGCTATCTCGTGCGCGTCCGCTTCGTCTTGAACTTCCATGTAGACCACCATGTGCAGCGTGCATGCGTCAGCGTTAGATGAGGTGCTCCGTGTGACAGGAAGGTTGTGTGCGCGCCCTCCCAGTGGCAGCCACGGCTTCAGCGCGCGCTCCAGTTCAGCGGCGAATAGGTGACGGAGACCATCAATAGAATGTGAGCGGAGAAAAGTTGCAGAGGACACCTTGGCGACGAACTCAACCACCCACGTTTCACGACGACCAGTGATGACCTTCCTCTGCTCGTCTAGCAGTTCGCTGGTGGACATGTCCACCAGCCGCCGCGCGGGAGGGTTTTCCTCCATCGCCACACGGGATGCGCGGCGCGATCTAGCACGCGACACCCCCACGACGATTAGCGTTGCCACCAACGCCCACACCACCGTAATGGCGGCACCCATCGCGTACATCATGTTTCAGACTTCCACTCGTTGGTGTAGCCGTCCTCGTAGGAAGGCTGCACCAACAGAGGGGTAGACGAGATACGCCCGTCCTGCCCAGGAGGTGTGGGGAGGGTTAGCCCGTTGGTTTCCAGTACCGCCTTGGTGAGCTGCACGTCGCGCCAGTAGCCGCCCGTTCCCGCCCATGTGACGGTGGGAAGCAGGACTTTACCTGCGTCATGACGTTCGCGGCTAACCCATCCGTCCGACGCCATGTACACGGTGATGCGCTGCGTACGCTTGGTCACCTGCACCCGCCCGGAAGGGTGGGTGGTGTGGATGACCGATCCCTTGGGGACAACGATGGTGTCACCCTTGGGCACAGGGTTTGGGATGCGCCCTGAGATGGATTCGAGGGTCATGGCAGGCTCCTTGGCGGTACGTGGTGGTGTTACGTTCACAGTAGCAGTCGCGGAAGATGTGCGCAACTCATAAACGAAAACCGCGCACCGTGCCAGGAGAGGGACACGGTGCGCGGTCATCGGCTCCCGCGAACCACCACAGAGCGCGGGGAGCCATTCAATTAGGTGAGGGTGTACTTCTTGTCCTCACCCAGGACGATCTTCTTAGCGGACAGCAGATGTTCCAGCGCAGCGGTAATGTGCACGCGGCGAGCCTTGGAAAACCGCTTTCCTAGCTCACGGTTGGACAGCGGGGACACCGCCACCTTGGTGAGAATGCTCTCCGCTACTTCGGCAGCCACACCGTCCAGCACTGGGGCTACATGCTTGGAGGCACGCGGCTTGCGTGAACTGCGGTGACCCTTGGCGCGGCGACCTGCGTTGTCGCGCGAAGTGTGCCGTGACGAACGACGCTTTCCGCGACCACTCTTCTCGCGCGGCTTGTCGCCACTACCTTTGGCGGCTGGCGGTACGTCTTCTGCGGAGTTTTCCGGGCGGCTCTGGAAGTCTGCCCGCGCAGACGGGTCCGCGATGGTGATGACGGCTTCCTGAACCTTGGAGCCCGTGTGCTCAGCGGCTACTACGAGGCGGGACACCCGCATCTTCTGCCCGTCCGAGTGGCGGGGAACCGACACCACATCGGCAGGGTCAACGAGGATGAGAAGTGTACGACTTGCGAAGGTATTGGCGTAGGAGAAGGTTCCCACATGCAGACCGACTGAGCACGAAGCGTTGCGGTTATCGTCCACCAATTCACGTGGAATGGTGACGGTAGCTCCGATGGGGTATGCGATGTGCCCTGTCTGAACTTCCGACGTTCCGTCCGCGAAGGTGACGGTGACGGGCTCCCTGCCAGAAGATATGGACTTGTAGTCGTCGGACACGCCCTTGTACCCGACAATGAGACCGTCAGTAGTCAGAGTGAACCCTTCTGCCTTGAGCCATGCGAAGAGCTGCGACCGCGATGCTGAGGACGGGTTCTTCTCCAGCCGCGAGAGGAACGATGTCACTGCGAGGGGATCTGAACCTTCACGGGCTACCCGTACCGCCGTGGTGAACACGACATCGGAAACAGGGTCACCATGCGCGATACGATAGGTGTCTCCGTCGCTTCCATCCACCGCCTCTTCGGCGTCCTTGACCGCAACAGAGATGGCGTCTTTGGTACCTGCGATGAGCTGGCGAATGGCGGCGATGTCCCGTCCACCATCGGACACGTACGTCTTCACCGCGACGAACGAAACGTCCTCTGCGGACAGCATGATGAGGTCGCCCTCATCGGTGGTAATCGCCAGCCCGGTGGCGTCGGAAATGATTCGCATGGGGTCTCCTTGGTGGTGTTGCTTTGATGTTATCATATGTCGGACGGTACCGCAACCGGGGGCACCGAAGTCACGTACCCGATAATGTGTCTGAGCTTCTCGGCGTCGTACGATTCCGACGAAACCGCCAAATCCGCCAGGAAGGATGAATTAACCGCCTCCAAGAGCGGGTACGCGGCGAGCAGGGACTTCCACTCACCTTCCAGCTCTGAGGTCAGTGCGGAGACACGGGTGTATCCGTAGTGGTACTGGCGCAGGGACAGCACCGCGTCTGCGTGGGAGGGAACCCCTGCCGTCAGATCCACATCGCGCAGAGAGGACAGCTTCTTGACGCGAGTGACTACCTCATCAGGGACACCTTTTGTGCCGGAAATCTCATGCGCCACAGCAACTAGGCACCTGAATCGAGAGGTGTGGGAACCCGTGATGACGAACCGCGCAATATCGTCATCGGAAAGCGCAGCCTCCGCTTCGGAGATGACCTTCTCGCGGTACACGTTCTCAGGGACAGCATCGGCGAACTCTCCGAGAATCGGCTTATCCGAACGCCTTCCACTGTCGATGATGACGAAGTTGTTCAGCGGCGCTACGCGTGTAATGGACATGTACCTGTCCTGTCCGCCGTACGTAATCGCTACCTCATTCGCTGCCTGGTCGATGATTTCGCGCACCTCGGAAAGTGTGTACGACCCCCTGCGGGTCTTACCATCTATACGGATCAACGTTTCGTAACGGAGTTGTGTGACAGGCGTTTTCTTCGTCGCGAAAGCGGCGGACAGCTCCTTTGACGCGGCGATGAGGTCCATATACGCCACCGCCGTAACGCCATGAGTTTTCGCGTTCACCTTGAAGGTCGCGTTGTCCTCTGACGAGGACGGGGAGACCTTGAACCCGACCTCCGAGCACCCTTCGGGGAGGGCGATGACAGTGGTGGCATACGGGTGCTCGGTGTCCATGTAGCGACCGATTCCTTTGAGCACCTTCCCTTCGGGGACTCCGACGACGACAACCGTCCTCGACAACTGGTCAAGTTCGCGCACCGACCTGCGAAGCCGCGTAGCGCGGTTCCACACACTGGCGCGTGACCCGCGACGGGTGGCGGTGTAGGTGAGCGGACTGGCGAAGTCTACCTCGTACGGCAGCGGGAGAATCTTGCTGGAACGCTCCCCGTTGAGGTACTCCGCGCGCATGGTCAGCGCTGCGGAGATGTCCGTCTTGGCTTTCCGTTCGATGCGCTTTTGCGCCGCGTCGTGCGCCTTGGTGTATGCGCTCAGTGCGTCCTTCAACGCGGCGCGGGTGCGTTCATCCGCGATGAGGTGGTCGCGGCTCGGGGTGTGGCTGAACGACCCCACGGGGAGTGTGATGATGGCGCGCACACGATGCACCGCTTCCCCAACTCCCTCCTTCAGCGTTGCGGGGACACCGAACATGGTCCCGCCAGACAACACCGTGTACTGCGACTCCACACCTTCCACGCGACCCAAGCGCACAGGTCCGAGGTGCTTTCCGCTCTGCACACTGTCCACGGGCTTTCCATCCACGAGGACCGCCCCGCGCTTATGGAACACGGCGACCTTGACCACTTCAGCGCGCCAATCGGTAACGTCCGCGTTCACGGGAATGGTGACCGTCGTACCGTTGGGAAGGTCCACATCGGCGTCAGAAACCATGACCTCATGCTCCAGGTCACGGGAGGCGCGAACGACGTTGCGCTTACCGTCCTTGACGGTATCCACGATGAACGACGCGCAGATAGTCCATGCGGACTTGGCTCCCACACCGAGACCGCCAACTTGATCGTTGGTGTCCCCCTTGGTGGATTCCGCGAATGCCAGGAAGGCGTTCTCCAGTGCGCTGGCGTCCATGCCCACGCCGTAGTCTTTGACGATGAGCGTCGGGGACAGCAGAGTAGGTATGGTGACCTCTACAGGCATATTCGTGCCCGCCGCAATCGTGGCGTCCACTGCATTGGCGATGTACTCGCGAGTCACCGCGCTGGTGGGGTCTGCGTACATGTTGACGACCATGGACGCGATGCGCGCCGCTCCGTTTTCACTCACCTTGGAGTGCATGGTCTTACGCTCGCCATCATGCGCGATAACGTCGGTGGTCGTGGTGAGGGTGTTCTGAATAGCCATTGGAGTCTCCTGTGGTGAGGCGGCGCTTAGCGCGCGAGGCTCTGGGCGAGGTGGTTGAAGAAGTGCATCGCGTCGCCATTGGCGAAGTCGATTCGCACCAGGATGTCCTTGATTTTCGCCTGTTCAGCGGAAGACGCCTGCCCTGCCACGTCGATGACGCACTGAAGCGGGATGATGTTCTCACCCCAGACTGGACCTTCGACCGTGAAGGTGTGCTCGCGGTCGAGTTCCTTCTCGTCAACGAAGGTGTCGAGCCAGGTGGTGAAAGACGTTGCGGTGGTGGCGCTCATGTTGGTCTCCTGTGATGGTGCTCTGTGGTGTTATGACCACATTAACACCTACCGCCAACACATGCAAGTCCTACAGCGACGAGCCCCGTAGGAACACCGTTCCTTCTACAACCCACCCGACGCGGCGGTGCAAAGGCTCCAAGGTAACGGTCACGGCAACCTTGTTTTCGTGCAGGATTGCCAAGGGCGCGTCCTGAGGAACACCCGCCAACGCATCCCGTAGCTCGCCAACGGTCATGGAAGGGGTGACAATGCTGGGTACCATAAGTGGTCTCCTAGTCCAGCAGCGCCAGCACCGCGTCACGGTCAACAGGTTCACTGACCGTAGCCGCCCCGTGGGCACGCGCCCACAGCTCCGCCAACTCCCCCATCGACAAGCGCGGGCGTGACAGCTCATCACGCACCACAGGTCCGATAGCGTCGTCCTGCGCGGCGGACACTCCTGTCGCGGTGGAACCGCTGGAAGCGTCCAGCCACACCATTTCACCTGTCTCCAGGTCGAACACCAGCGGCAGCGCCTGGTAGGCGTCAGTGGTCGGAGAGAACGCCGAAGTCACCGTGCGCGCATCGAAGTTGTCGCCCTTGTCAGGGTCACTACGGAGCATGGTGCCCGCCACCATGTCCACCTTCGACAGCGGGATACCGGACCACGACTGCACTGTCATCACCGCCCACTTCGCGGACGGGTACACACGACGCACAGCGCCCAGGTCGATGTCGAAGAACTCGACAGCGGAGTCACCTGTGTACACCAACTTGTCACCGGAGTAGGTGGACCACTCACGGTTATCTCTCCAGGTGTTCCATGTGGACGTGGCGAGGTTGTCGAAGTTCGCGTCCAGCAGCGCCACACCTACGTCCAGGTATCCCTCGCTGGAGTGGGTGTTGACCCAATGGCTGAATATACGCAGCGTCTTACCGTCCCCCACAGGAGTCAAGCGAGTGCCACGATCCACAACGCGGTCTGTGTTGGACAGGTCACGGCGTACCAGCGGTACCGCCATGCTCGACACGGTACCAACAGGTGATGTAGGGGAAGGAGCCTTCCTCAGGTGCGCGCTGATAGCTACCAGAATCCCTGACGCCACCGCGCTGATGTGCTTGGCGGGAACTTCCTTGCGCTCCACGTCGAGAAGACGGTTGGTGCGTCCAGCCTCACGGACGACGCGCACGCCGTCGAAATTGGCGGCGATGACACCGTTGTACGCACGGATGAGCGTGGTTACCGAAGCGCGGTCTCCTGACGTACGCACAGCCGCTGCCAGTTCCTTAGCAGCGGTAAAGGTGCCCGCCACCCGAAGTATCTCCACGCACCGCGCCAACAGGGCACCAGGGCGGTGATCGGACAGCAGCGCAGTAGCGGTAGATGCGTCCCCTTCCGCAATAGCCTCCTCCACCAGAGAGTCCAACGTACGGTGCTCGATGTTGCCGTGGATGATGTCCGCAGCGCGACGAGACTCGGCGGTGAGCTTGATCTGTGAGTACGGGTGCACGCTGCGCATGACCCGACGCCATAAGCGATTACGGAGCACGAGGCGATCAGCGTAGAAATTCTTGGTGAGCGCACCGAGAGCCGACATCAACGCACGTCGGGAAGGACGGCTCAGCGTGCTCATGCTCACCGCGAAGGCGTCCTTGTCCGACAGGTTGTCAATGGCACGAAGCGCCGCGTCGATGTTCTTCTCCGCCGAGGCTTCGCCCGCCGCGACCAGAACCAGCCGCAGAAGCTGGTCCACGTTGCGCATATCGACGGCGAAGTTCTCCACCAACTCGCTGGGAGTGAACACCTTTTCCGCGCGCAGTGCGGTCAGCAAGTGCGCGATGTTCTCACCGTTGTGTGAGGAGTTCAGCGCGGCGCGGACGGTGTTAACGTCAGGGTGAGCAACCGCCACGGACCCGCGTAGTAGGGACACCTCAGCCTCGGAGATGGCAACCCCGCGCGAGGTGAGTGTCTGGACGAAATAGCGAGAGGAGGGTCCAGCCTCAAGAACCTGCACCGCATGCACGTGGGCGGCGATGTCTTCCAGGGGAAGCCCTTCGCGGATGACCGTGGGGTGATTCGGAAGGAACGCGCCCGCCGTCCAATAGTGCATGAGCTGCTCGATGAGCAGCGTCAAAGTGTCGAGTTCCTGCACCTGCTCGGGGAAACCGGGGTAGATCGGGTTCATGTCACGGTCAGCGCCCTTGATAGCGCGAGCGTCGTTCACCATCGCGGTGAGAGCGGCGTCGGACATGCCCGCAATGTCGCGCGGGTCAACGCGGTACCCGTAGTTCGCCATCTCCATGACGGCAGCGTAGGTCAGCGCGTCGGACGAGGTGTTACCGCGTGATCGGACGATAACGCCGTGACGCAGCGCAGCGCGGCGGTAGTCATCGGTGATGTTTCCCATGATGGTTGGTCTCCTGTGGTGGTGTGGAACGACGAAAGCCCCGAACGCAGGCGCGTCCAGGGCTACACCGTTTCCGGTTGTAGCAGGAAAGGCGGCGCACCTTTAGTCTGATCCAAGTTAGATGAAAGCACGTCTAGGAGCCTGCTGGAGCCAACGTAACACATGCCGCAATTAGGTGTCAACCGCGCGGGCGTGTGCTCTCGAAAACAGGTTCGGCGTCGATGTCAGGGTTGCCGTCATCCCACACCGCGAGACGCGCGGAGTCACCACGATCTGCAATGACGACGTGAACGTGCCTCTGGCACACCGACTGCCCGTTGCACACGAAGTCCGCCACGCGGAGCTGACCTTCGCGGTGAAAACACTCCACGCAGTTCAGCTCCCCGATCACTTCGCTTCCTTCGCAGGCTTCTTGTGCTTGCGCGCCTTGCCCGTGCTGGTCACGCTGACGTACTCACCGCACGACGGGCAGGTTCCGTACGGGCGGCGACGGCGCATGTCGGCATCCGTGGGGCGTCCGCCCTCGCACTGATCGTCAGCGGGCTTGGCACCGATGGTCCACTCCACAGGAGCGCTTGGGAAGCATACGGTGCACAGCAGCGCTCCGTGGGCGTCCACCGCGTCCTTCTCGGTCTCGCCACTCAATTCAGGGAGCCACCCGAGACGTGTGGTGAGCTTCAAGGTGTGGCACGCCGTGGAGGAGTGAATGTGCCCGCCCTGCACAAGGAAGAAACGGCTCCACCGCCCGTTGGACTCCCACTCCTTGTGGGCGGCGTTCACCGCTTCCTTGAGTTGGTTCACCTTCAGCTCTACCTCGTCGTAGTCCGCAAGGAGCTTTTCGACACGGGGCAGCTCCCACGCGGGGAGCGATCCGCCATCGCGGCGCTCGATGAGCTTTGCCCGCGCATCCGCGCCTTCTGCGGGCACGATACCGTCGAAGGACTGGAACGCTTGCCGACCGTAATAAGCCGTCTTTGACCCCGCAGCGCATGCCATGCCGACAACCACCGTATTGCGCCGCTCGGTCGCTTTGTATAGCGCCTTCTGGTCCTCAGCCAGCTTGGTGTCAACTACCTTGGCTTGGTCCTTGGTGTAAGCGGTCATCACGGTCTCCTACGGTGGTCTGTGGTGTTGATTCCACATTAGCACCGTATAGGGACACTGTGCAAGTCATTCTTGGGCGCGTTTTATCGCCCATGCCACCGCTGCGTCTTTGGTCGGGAACTCTCCTCGGTACTGGCGGTCCAGTGCCTCGCTCACCAGCTCACCGAGCCACGGTCCAGGTTTGCGTGGTACAAAGGGCAGTACGTCACGTCCCTGAATCAGCGCTGGTTCGGGCAAATCTCCCACACCTTCTGCGATAGCGGACACCGCAGCGATCCTCGCTGATTCGTTACCCGTGACCTCCGCGTACTCCAGGTAGCGCGAGAAGGTGAACCCGCGTCGCTGCAACCGTGCCGCCGTTGTTTTGCGTGCGTACGGGGTGCCAAGCGCGTCAGGGTCAATCGTATTCAGGTCTAACGCCGCGCGGGACGACTCTTTGGATATGAGGGTTGTACGGAGGAACGCCCTGCGCTCCTCGTCAGGTATGTGCTCTGCGATCACCGCCGCGCCGATCACCGCTCGGTCTTCGTGCTTGACGAACGCCACGTTCTGGAGGTGCTCCAGCACCGAGGGCACCTTCAACGCCTCACGAAGACACGGAACGGTGTCGTCCCATCCCGCTTCCACCAGCGCTCTCACACCTGCTGCGTGGTCGCGGGACTTGGTGTAGAACTTCGCCCACTCCTCCCGTACACGCTCCACAGCTAGCTCCTCGTACCGTGGGCGAAGCTGCTTGCACAGGGATGCTGTACGCGGGTCCAGTGTCATGTCGAACCGTCCGGCGAACTGAAACCCACGAAGCACACGGAGCGGGTCTTCAGCGAAAGCATCCGATACGTGCCGCAACACTCCGCGCTTCAGGTCATCAGCTCCTCCGAACGGGTCCACCACCGCCCCGTACTCGGGAGCGTAGGACATTGCGTTGATGGTGAAATCCCTCCTCGCTGCTGCCTCGGTCACGGTGAGCGGGGAATCGGTGTCCACCTCGAAACCTCGGTGCCCCGCTCCCACGGCGTTGTCCCTGCGAGGAACGGACACGTCCAAGTCGGACACAACACCTCGCTTGGACACTTTCAGCACTCCGAAGGCGCGTCCCACTTCGTCCACCGCGAAGCCCTGCCCGCGCAGGGTACGGACAAGATCATCCATCGTCGTTCCGTACACCTCGATGTCGGTGTCCTTGCTTGGCGCACCTTTCAGAGCATCCCTGACCGCTCCTCCGACGATGAGCGGGTCTCCGCACTTACGCAGCGCCTCAAGGGTTTCTGGTACACCCTCTGGGAGGGCAAGGGTGAGTGCGAAAGTGTGCGCACCATATTTTCGGCTCGCCCTTGCCACAGGCGCGGGCAGGGCTTCAGGCGCAGGTAGGGTTTCGAGTGCGGCGGATGCGGTCATATTCCATCTTCGATGGGTGTTCAAAACGCCTCCTGGTTTGACTGGGTGATAACCCTACGTTAACATTACCCCATGCCCGAGACCCCGAAGTCGCACGAGAACACGAACGTCCGTGACTACATCGTCACGCTGATCATGGCTACCGTGATCATCGTGATGATCGTCGGAGCATTGGTATTCGCCGTCAGAGCGCTTTAACCCACGCACGGAAACCCCTGTCGCAGGGATTTTCACCAACATCTGTGCGACCAGTCCGCGCCTGCGGTAAGCGTGCCGGGGCTCAGCTCCGTGCGACCTGCATCGTGGATCACCGTGCCCATCGCGCGAACCTGCTCGGCTCGCGCGATGGGCACGCAACCCTCTCATCGCCCGCCAGGTGCTGACCGTAAATGTTCCATCACCCGTACAGCGTCAGCAAGGGTGAGTGTGAGCGCACCTTCCGTACTGACAAGCGTGAACACCCTGTTACCCTGCTCATCATGTTCCCACCCCACGTAAATGAGGTTTGACTCTTCATCGCTCACGGCGAATCCCCTTCCCTACTCCACCAGTATCGTGTGTTGCGCTGAGTGTATCAGTACGGAACTTACCGCGTCACTTCCAGGAAGCCGCGAAGTCTTTAGCTGTGAAGAGGTTTGGTGGTTAGATGTCGGTGATGGTGTTCGACTCGTTCACCACGGGCTTGCACACGTACTCGTCGTTGTTGGGGTCGGGGTCGTACTTGACCATGGCGGGGTTGGGCACGATATTCCCTGTCTCGTCGCGCGTATCCAAGTTAATGATCTTCATGCTGGATATTTCGTCAACACTGAACAGCTCGAAGTCGATGTACCCGAAAGGTGTGTCGGTTTCCTTTTCCTTGGCGAGCTGCACCTCGGAAGGACTATCTATCTGGAACCACTTACGCCCGTACAGGTTAGGTATGGATTCTGACACGTTCTTACGGAAACTGTCCCACTGCGCCTTTTGCTCGTCGTTGAAGAACCCAGGTCTGGTTTCACCTGGGGAATACCCAAGGAAGCCTTGATAAGGACGAACGGACGCTGTTCCCGTGTCTTCGTCCATGCCTGCGATCATTCCGCGTCCACGGACGTTCGGGTCTATACCTGCCGCAATTCGGCTAGCCTCCGTTCGGATTTGCTCATCAAAGGCTTTGTCAATAGTCATCTTATGCGGTTTTCCGAGAGATATTTTCATACCTATATTCGTAAGCCACGAACCGGGGATAGACTCGCTGTAGGCGTCTTGGCTGGCCGTGTACGTGTGCACGCGTAGTTGTCTTCCCAAAGCTAATATCTGATTAACTTTGGACTCAACAGCTTTGAACGACTTCTTGTCCAGCTCGGTGGACCACTTCTTGAGTACGGACTTCAACTCGTCCAGCACGAGGAACACGGGAGGAACGTCTTCCCAGGTATCAGGGTTAGCGGTCTTGCGCTCCGCAGCGGTGTTCTGTCGCTGCTGCATGATGCGGAACGCCAGCTCGATGGCAGCAATGTACTCGACGCCCTTGGAGCCTGACCCGCGACCGATGGCAACCACACCAGGCTGACCACGCAAAGTTGAGTAGTCGGAACCTTTGCCATCGCCAAGGATTACCTGCCCTCCCACTGCGCGGAACTGTTCGATGCACGCACGCAGGAAGACCGATTTACCACCGCCCGAGGTAGCAATTACAGCAACATGCGGGAAGACCTGCGGCTTGAAGGTGACCAGCTTGCCGTTCTCCCCCGGTCCGAGAGCCACGGAGAACTTGCGGTACACGGTTCCCGCCTCTGCTACTGACTTAACTACCTTCCACTCGGGCGGGAGAGCCAGCTTGGGAATGGACGACTGCTGGGAGATGACAATCATGTCCTCTTTGCTCTTCACCGACGAGTTCCACGCGCCCTTGGTGGCGGGTACGGCGTTGACGAGCTTGTCGATGACCTGAGACTGCGTGCTCTTGGACGTGAAGTACCCAGGAGTGGTCGCCTTGAAGGCGTACCTCATCAGCGCACCGTCGATGATTTCGAACTCGTCCCAGAAGGGGTAGAGCTTATCGCCGAAAGTGGCTTCCGATACGTCCACCAAGCGCTGAACGTCAGGGTGAAGCTTGTTTCCGATGTACAGCACTTGAGGAACGCCAGGAATGCCCATGTCCTCCGGGAACATGTCAAGAGCAGGTGCCGTCGCGCGCGCACCGTGTCTCCAGGCGCGGTACCCACGGTCAGTAGCCACCATCCCCGCAGCAACGAGCACGGCGGTTGTAGGGACAGTGAACGGTCCCAGGAACGTGGACGCGCCGATGGTGCTTAGCCCGAACAGTGAGGTGCCGAAACCTGTTCCCAGCATGAAGAACCCGCGATCAGCTCCTGTGGGAAATATCCACTCCCGTGACGGCTCTTCGTAGTCGTCTTCAAACGAGTCGGGGTTCACGCGGTGTCTCCTACAGTACTGATCTGGAAAGGGAAATGCGCGCACAGACATCTGTGCGCGCATTTCTCATGGACGGTACCTGACTACGGGGCGGGTACGGGGCGTACGTTAGCACCGCGCAACGCGGCGACGATGTTGGACGGGGAGTACGCCAGGTCTGCCTGCGGCGCGTCGGCGGGACGTGTCAGCGCAACTTCCACCACACCGGTTTCGGTGGCTACCGCGAACAGCGACATGTAGTAGTTGTGCGTCACCAGAAGACCGTGCGCAGCGGTCGGATCGTTGCGGGCGATACCGCCGTCGTTTCGAGTCTTCGCGTCGGGGCTGACCTCGGGGCACGCTTCGATGTATCGCTTGTACTGGTGCAGTGCTCCGATGGAGTCGTTCAGCGACGCATAAGGTGCGAAGCTAACCGTAGAGGTCCACCCCTGCGGGTTGCCACCGTCACCGGGAACCAGAATCGTGTGCTGTACATCGGAGGTTGGCGCTTCGATGACATCAGCGGCAGGAGCAACAGGGGGTGCATCCGCTGGCGGCACTTCGCCCTCCACGGGGGGAAGTGCATCCGCTGGCGGCACTTCGCCCTCCACGGGGGGAACGTCCAGCGGACCACCCGGAACCACTGTCACGGGCTTTCCGAACGGGGAGCAGATTTCCACGCCGGTCAGGAACGGGGACGCCCACTGCCATGCGGGCATGGGGAGCCACTGCGCTTCGGCGAACAGTGGTAGCGCCGCCACGTCGATGACTGTTCCCACGGGAGCCGCTAGAGGGACCAGCGCGCCCTCTGCGTCCAATGCAGGGGCGGTCAGGTGCGGCGTGGGAGCAACGTCAACAGGGGCGGGCTCAGCACCTGCGGAAGGTGCCAGCGCCATAGAGGCGACCAGCGCGGCGGTTACCGCTGCGATGGGGGTCTTGTTCATGGTGCTACAACTCCTTGTGTGAGTTTCATCGTCGTGTCTTGACGAACGACATTATTTTCGTTCGTAAAGTTGGCGCTGTTGAAGGCGTCGTCCCCGCATCGTCATCTGTGGCGACAGGTTCAGTTGTTACTTTCAATGGTACGGCACGTCCCTCTTCGATGGAGAGAATTGGGTCTACGGCGCGTCTCACTCGTGGTGAAGACGCCCGCACGGTAAGCCACTCCTGCACCGTGCTCTCCGCCCATACAGGTGCCATCCCGTACACCGCGTCAGGCTCGGGAACGTCGTTCGGAAACACCTTGCCGGATTTGCGGTTCCCACGGCTGCGGTGCAGCAGCGTGGCAACTGTGGAAGTGGACATCCCCGTCACGCGGGCGAGGTCGTCCAAACGGTACAGGCGTTCGTGGTTGTCGCTCACTTAGCTGACGCCTCCAGCGGGGTAGAGGATACGTCCGTGACGGTGTATCCGAGCTTCTCGACCGCAGGAATGGTGTCGTAGATGTTGGACACGTACAACACCACTGTGAGGCGGTAGGTCGCCCCTGTGCGGTGAGCGTGGTACGGGATGTTGCTCAGCGTCAAGTTGCGGAGCGACCGTGCCACATTAACCTCAGCCACGACTCGTACTGCGCGAACGTAGTCCCCGTCAGCGTCAAAGGTGAGAAGGCGAACCAACCCGGTCTCAGGGAGGTCGGTCATCAGTACCTTCGCCGCAGCGGCGGATGCAGCTTCCTCCTTTTCGCGCCGCGACTCCGCTGCCAGAGAGTTGCGACGGTGAGGAACTGTGCTCTTGCGCCGCGCGGCGGCGTCCGCATCACGAACCTTGGGCAGGGGAGCCTTGGGCGCGTCTACCACCGCAGGTTCGGTGTCATCGCTCTCCGTGGAGGTCTCTACTTCCACAGGATCTACTGGCTCAGCGGATTCCGTGACCACCGAGACAGTTTCCTCGTCTTCTGCGGCTACAGCATCGGTTTCCGGTTCCACAAGATCAGCGGATTCCGTGACCACCGAGACAGTTTCCTCGGCGGTGTCATTGCTCTCCGTGGAGGTCGCTACTCCCACAGGCTCAGGCACGACATCCTCGGTTACCGTTTCCGCTGCGCGCTTCGTCTTGAGCTTGTTCGCGCGCTCCAGGATCAGGTGCCACCACGGTTCGACAGCCAGAGTGTCCAGCTCTTCGGCGCTCAACTTACCTTCGACATACGCAGGAACCAGACCCCACGTCCACCACGTGATAGACGCACCTCCTGCACGGATGGAAGCCTCCTTACGCTTGGGCAGGCGGCGGTGCGTGGTGTAGAAGTCAGTGACTCCCGCCACGCGCTGCGCCAGCTCAGAGTCATTGGTGCTTTCACCCTCGGATTCAGAGACATCTTCAACCTCGGTCGCAGGGACCGACTCAACATCAGCAGCAGTGTCCTCTACTTCCGCTGCGGCATCGGTTTCGGAGACAGCTTCAACCTCCACAGCGTCGGGTGCCGCTTCAGCAACGGCAGTGTCCTCGTGGGTATCCGCTGCTTCTGCCTCAACCTCGGAAGCGATGTCTGCGGTTTCGGAGACAGCCTCGACATCATCGACGGCAGCTTCAACCTCAGCTTCGGGGGCAGTCTTCACTGCGCCATCTTCACGGTTATCTGACACCTTTACCTCCTCGGTAGTGGGTGGTGCTTCAGGGGCGCGTGGTGTAACAGTCTGCGTCTCCACCACACGGAGGGGCGGAACCCGCACGCGCTCTTTCTTGCGGGGCACTGGACGCACATCACGTCCCTTCGGAGCAGCGCGCCGTAAGGGTTCGAGAAGGTCACTCAGCGATGTTGGATTCAGCTCCGCAACGAGAATGTCCAGATTGTTTATACGGTTCTGGTGCGCCGAAGGAAGCAGCCCCAAAGAGGACAGTTCACGTTGCGACGCGAGCCAGTTTCCGATGTGGATGTCGAAGTACACAACTCCTGGCGCGGGGAGCACTTTGTACTCGCGGGTGTACCTCTCCACGATGGCGCAATACAGATCCCATCGCTGGGAGGCGGTGAGTTGAGTGTGCGGCTTGTTGTCGGTTCTCATGTTGTTCCTAGCGTATCAGGCTTGCAGGCTCACCGCTTTAACGGGTGCGCGGCGTATTCGCCCGTTGGCGCACTTCCGACAGCGGTTTTGGAATCGTGCTACAGCCTGAAACTCAGGCTAGCGCAACGGCTGCGGCGGTCAGTGCGCGTGCTACCCCCAGCGCCGCCCACGCATCCGCCGCCGCGTCATGGGCTCCGTGAAGAGGCACACCGAGACGCGCGCAAGCAACGGTCAGCGTGGCTGTCTCTCCAGGGAACGCGCGGCGGTACGAAGGCAGGGTGTCCAGAGTGGGACCGAAGTTGGTGAGTGGGTTTCCGAAGATGGTGCGTTCCTGCATACGGAGCATGGGGAGGTCATACCCGAGAATGTTGTGACCAACCATCGTGCCGCCGTTATCCCACGCCCACGCCACCATGCGGTGAATAAGGTGCAACCCTTCGGCGTAGGGAAGTTGGTCGGAAACCGCTTCATCGGTGATCCCGTGAATGCGGGTAGCCTCTGCGGGGATAGCGATACCAGGGTTGACGTAAACCTTACGACCACCGTTGGGAAGGAACTCCCCGACAACCGCCGCTGACACGATGCGGTCCTCGGTGATGTTGAGTCCTGTCGTCTCCAGGTCGAAAGAGAACAAACGGTCTGGAGTGGTCATTACGGTTCCTTGGTGTCGGGTGCGGTTCTGTTACGTTCAATATAGCACCCCTGTACGACAAGACCGCGCAGACACGGGCGCGTTCTCAGTCGTTATCGCCCGTTAGCACTGCGGTGAGCGCATCGGTGAGGTCGCAAATAGGTTCGTCATCACCCGTGTCCATGTTACGCAGCTGCACCGTGAGCGTGGAGCGGTACACCTCTTCCAGCCCGCGCAAAGTACACATCATGCACAGGTCTGCACGGGATGCGTAGTGCGCAGACAGCGGTATCGCACGCCGCGCCACCGCACGCCAAGAATCCACCCCCAAGGTGTAGGCGTACAGCGGGTTGTTGAAGCGCTGCGGGTCGTGTCCCACGTGGGACACGACATGGGACAGCGACTCGTTGTACATCGCCACCAGTTGATCAACAACGGCGATTCTAGCGGTCTCAATATGGTCTGCGGGCACGGTTTTCCTTTAGTCTGGCGCAGGATAATCGTAGTACCTTCTGCGCCCGAGTACCCGCTACGGCAACCGTGTTAGCGCGTCGAACGGGAACGATTCGCGGTCATCCGCGTCGCTGCCCACTAGATCCGCCCCGCACACCACTGCCGCTGCGCAGAGGTTGCACACAGGAGTGTCAGGGTCGTTGAACGGCATCCCTACGTCAGCGCTCAGCTCACTGAGAGAGTCCTCCATTTCGGCAATGAGCACAGGCTCCCCGTAGAGCGCGGGAGTTGCTTCGACAGACACGCCATCACGGTTGAAAATCAGTGCGGGCATAAGGGCTCCTCCATAGGTACTTATACGGGCGGGTGTAGGGGACGTGACACACCAGCAATGGGAAGGGTGCTGTTATGATGTCAACATGGCACTCAACCTCTCGACCAAAGACTTCACCCTGCTCATCGACGCGGTGAAGCTGACCACATACGCAAAGCCTGACGAAGACCCCACCATGGCGGGGCTGTACCTGTACACCACCGAAGGTGAATCCGGGGACGAAGTGGGCTTTGGCTCGCTGCTCGTCGGTGTCGGGTACGACGGAAATACTGCGGGGCAGTTCGCCGTTCCAGTGAGCGGGCAACTTCCGCACCCGATCCTTCTGCCCGCGCCGCACACTGCGTGGGTCAAGGCGATGTGCGACAAGTCCGAGCAGATCGCGCGCAAGACATCCAAGGACACTGAACACACTGTCGAATTGCGTGTTGTCGGTGCATCGCTCCAAGTGACCACTCTCTCAGACGGTTTCCCCGCCGAGTACGACACCGATGCCCGCTGCCCGCTCATAGACCCCAGCCAGTACCCTGCGCGTGAAGCATCCGCTCGCCTGGGTATCAAAGGGCTCGTGGACGGTGCTGTGCCTACTGACCCGGACGCATTGGTGAAGGTTCTCGGGTCACAGTCGCTGAAGATCATGGAGAAGGCGACACGTACGCTGAAAACTCCGATTCGAGCTTTCCCCACCACGGTCAACGGTGGACCTGTCATCCTGACCGAGGGAACACGGTGGCGCGCAGTCACCTCCGTGGAGCCTTATGAGGGCGCGACGGATGGCGCTCCTGACGTGGAGCCTATTGCGGTACCTGAGCCCAAGACAGAGGCGGAGGAAGGCTGACACCAGGTCTGGCTAAACGTCCAGAATGTCCCACCCGTGGACATAGTGAATAGCGGTGTCCCCTACCCGCACCAGGGGTTCATCAGGATAAGTGTGTCCATGAAACAGATGTGCAGGAGCGTGAGTTTCGACGTATTCACGTAAAGCGTCGATACCGACATGCGCGTGATCCGTATGGTCGTTCACTCCGCGAGGAGGGCAGTGCGTGACTACCCAATCAGCTCGCGGAGCCCCTTCAAGCGCGTCAAGGTACTCCTCCTGCGTCCACTGGTGATGCGCGGCGTTGTTGTACCGAACACACCCTGACACACCGAGAATAGACACCCCGTTGTTGAGACGGTTCCAGGTTGCTGGGGTATCCGATGAAGTCAGCTCCAGGGCTCCCATACTCGCGATATACCCGTAGCTGCAATGGTTCCCGTACACCCCGAATATAGGCGCACCACCATTTAAGCGTTCCAAGTCAGAGCGGTACATGTCACCTAGCGACAAAATGATGTCCACGTTACCTGCGGCGCGGACAGTCTCCCATGTCCAATTTTCCGTTGTATCCGCTACAGCAAGAATGCGTGTCACAGATCCGGGTCCACAGCCCACATAGGTGGTCCCTGACGTGCTTGCGGCATGCACAACATCGCCTCGCTTTGCGGAGACAACGCTGCCATACCGTATTCGTTCTCGCATAGCCCCATAGGCTGCCGAACACCCGCCAAGGGGACGCTGCGCACCCAACTCCTCAAGGTGTTCCCGTCATCGTCTTTACCCACTGTGACACACGCTAGCGTCAATCCTTTGGATGACCTACCAAAGGGAAACTCCCCGTCACACGCGGTGTTGATCACTGCGCCATACACCATTCCAGGTACGTTGGCTCCCTCACCAGGAGCAGGCTCTACCAGCGGAGCGGGCTTGGCGCTAACCGAAGGGGACAGCACCAGCGCCACTACCGCAGCGGCGAGAAGTGGAATGTGCGCGCGCATGACGACCATTATATCGGGTAGGGCGCTTGCACTGTTACCGATGAGGTGCTACTGTGACATTAACACCACAGAGGAGACCACATGTTCACCGCAGAAGACACCCGCACCGATGAAGACCTCGACAACGCCATGACGTACGAGGAGTGGTGGGCGGAGTTCAATTCCAATGCGTGCTGCCCCGACGCTCACACCGCTGCCCTCCGCATGTGTGGGTGTGGAGGATCGGCAGCACTCCCCTCGGGCATTTCGCGACTGCTCACCGGGGAGGTGGAATTCTGATGGGCACAGCGCCACGTCGATTCAGCGCACCATCGCCAAAGGACTACCCGACTCAGGTGATTCCTGTGGCTCCTCACACACCTATGGTCACGTCATTGCTGGGTGAGGAGATTACGGGGTGCGAAGAGGACCAGATGGTCATAATTAACACCGCTGAGGTGCGTCGCCGCTTCGGGCGCGCCTCGTACTGAACCTTATTCGTCGTTTATCCACAAGTTATCCACAAGAATGACCACTTGACTGTGGATAACTTTGTGGATAACTTGTCGGTATGGAAGTAACACCAGCGCCTGACCGTGGAATTATGGTCCCCGTACCGTGTCCTAACGGGCACGTACCGAGTGTCATCAAGGTTCCCGCTGAAGGTGAAGAGACCCCGTTGGACGTGTACTTCCGCATGGCCTTCGCACTATTCGTAGAAGGTGTGGACGTTCCACTGCATTACGCACCCTACGGTTACCCTGCGTAACCCCCAATAGACCACCTGGCGCTACGCGCGGCGCGGGTGACGTACCTCGCGCCGCGCGTACTACTTGACCACGTTAGTTAGCGAACGCAGCGTCAGGGTTCAGTCCAGCGTCGCCGTTGTCGGTCTCGCCGAACGCGGCACCCGCAGCGGTGTCATCGGTGGACGACAGCCCCGCGTCACCCGTGTCATCGGGAACACCCGGTGTGCCCTCCTGAGTGGCGGGATCACCCGGTGTGGAGACGGTCGGGGTGGCGTCAACAGCAGGATCGGTTCCGCCGCTCAAGGGAGACGTGGACCCGTCACCTACGGGCTGCGCAACGCCCGTCAGTGATCCGTCACCACCATCGGCAGGGGGCGCGGCAGGAGTGGTGTCCCCACCTGCTCCAGCGGTTCCCTCGTCCAGGCGGAAGATGCCCTGGTTCTGACCGCCGAATGTCGCTGCCTCGCTGAGAGGAACGATCTTCCCGCCTTCCATCAACACCTCGTCGGTGCCGATGTAGATGCCTTCACCCGTCGCGCCCACGATGACATCGCCTTCACGCAGCAGTGAGGTCGGAACCTGCTTTCCGATGTCCTGCCCATCGGGCGGGATGTTGAAGCCAAGCTCGGATGCCTGCAACCTCAAGGTCTTGTGCTCGTTGCCTGGGGTGCCGAGACCTTCACCGAGGTCTGCCAGCGCGGCGGTCGGGAACGTCACCATGCGTCCGTTGCCCACGTCGGCTGTACGAGCCTCCTCGGAGTTCGGGTCCACAGGAGCTTCGGGCTCCACGGGAGCTTCGCCTTCCTTGGGAAGTGGTTCACCTTCCTCGTCCTCGGTCGGGTCTTCCGCTTCGGGAATCTCTTCGTCCGCGCCGATTTCACCCGGATCTTCCAGCGGCTCCTCGGTGCCCTCTTCCTCACCAATTTCGCCTGGGTCTTCCAGGGGCTCTTCGGGCTTCTCTTCGTCGTCCTCTGCGAGGTCGTCCAAGAGCTTGGCGAGTTCCTCGTCACCGAGTCCGCCACCGAGGTCCGACTGCGGTGCGCCCATGTCACCGCCAGGCATTCCACCGCCCATCGGCATCTGTGACATACCACCCGTCGCGGGCATACCGCCCATCGAAGGCATACCTGCCATCGGGTCAGTGCCCGCCATCGGAGGCATTCCGCCGCTTGGTGGTATGCCCGCCATCGGGTCAGTGTTCATCAACTCACGGAGCTTGTCTTCCAGAGAAGGCTCAGGTGTCCCTACGTCGCTGATCGGCGCTCCACCGCCCCCACCACCGCTGAGAGGAGCGACAGGCGCGGGGGCAGGAAGAACAGTGTCGTCAACAACCTTCTTGTCGTTGGTCGATACTGACGTGGTGAGTCCTCCGCCAGGAATGGGGGTAGGAACTTCTTTCGCCGCTTTGTTGAGCGCGGACAGTGCGTCATTCAACGCCTGCTCCGAAGCCGTGATGTTAGTTGTGCTCTGAGCGATAGCCTGCTCAGCGTCCTGCAGCGCCTCAGGAGGGAACGTGAACTCCCGCCCACCGATGAAGTCAAAGAGGTTTCTTGTCACATCCCACGGAATAGTGACGAGAGCAGGCATACCTTCCCCAATACCCTTCATCGTGGCCTCGTAGGGATTGCTGGGTACCGACTCATCTGCGTATCGA